>OGJU01001466.1_pt1 | contig 14865 bp, 9 predicted proteins | sample 1572251 | NCBI WGS metagenome assembly OGJU01 (sample SAMEA2582144, study PRJEB24529) | metagenome | biome: Human gut stool | place: China | collected 2011
TATTGTACCTTACTTCGGTGGTCCCTCTTTCGACCGAGTTTGTCATGTCGAACAAGCCGGGCACACGCAAACCGTTCTTTGAGTCGGTTTTATGGTAGCCACTCTTCGTATCCCATTGTTCAACAGCCACGCTACCGCTGATATTAAAGTCATCGAACGAATGGTTGGCTGTCAGCATACCGGTGATTTTGTACTGGTCTTTCTTGTTTTCATGAATCTTGTATGCCGCACCGTCGTAGTTGCTGGCACCTGTAGCCATTACTTTCGATTCGTTGGTGGTGTAGAGTTTATAGATATCACCTTTCACTTTCAAAGACAACCAGTCCAATAGCTTCAGATCCAGGTTCAAGTATGCGCGTACACTCATTTCGTCCTGTGTATAGATGTTTTCCAGATAGTCATAAATTGTTTTGGAATAACCATACGGATCCTGTGAGTTGTAACCGTCGCCGGCCGGACTGATATAATTTTTGTTATTCAACCAGTAGTCCGTATCATATTCACGAGCGATGCTGTACATGAAGTCGTAGATCGGAGATCCCGAACCTCCCTGTCTTGTTGGGTTCTGTGCTGTCGACTCGATGTACGAGAATCCTCCTTCCGCTTTCAGGCGGGAACTGATATCGTGTGATGCGTTTAAGCTGAATGAATTACGATTGAATTCGTTATTGAATGTCAGACCTTCCGATTGCAGATTTGAATAAGAAAAGCGGAAAGCACTTTTTTCGGAACCACCTTGCAGGGCCACGTTGGTATTCATATAATGACCTGTCTGGTAAAGATTCTTCAGGTTATTGTCTTTGGCAGAATAGATCATTTCCTGTCCGTCTACATAGAACGGCTTACCGTCGAAACGAGGTCCGAAGCTACGGCCGGCCGAGGTGTATCGGTTTTCAGACCCGTCGTCATTCAATGCCCATACCGGCGATGAACCCGAACCGAATTCATTCTGTAAATCGGGTGTGGCATAGATATTTTCCCACTGCTGCGTATGCGAAACGGAAACGCCTATACCTTCTCCTTTGCGACCTTTTTTGGTCGTGATCAAGATCACACCATTGGCAGCACGTGAACCGTACAAAGCGGTTGCGGCAGCACCTTTCAATACGGACATTGATTCGAAGTCATCGGCATTCAGGTTCTTCAGGTCATTACCCCAGTCTTGTCCTGCTCCCGTTTTTGTTACTTCATTGTCGATGATAATACCGTCGATAACGAAAATCGGCTGGTTGTTACCGCCCAATGAGGTGTTACCACGAATAATGATGCGTTGTGAAGATTGCGGGCCGGAGTTACCCATGTTAATCTGTACACCGGCAACCTTACCTTGCAAACCATTGATCGGGTTAGGAGAGTTTACTTTGGCGATTTCATCTCCTTTCAGTTCTGTCATGGCGTAACCCAGTGATTTTTTGTCACGCGACATACCCAGGGCTGTTACCACAACTTCATCCAGGGCTTGTGAATCTTCTTCCAGAAGAATTTTCATTGTCGTTTGTCCCGTGTAGGCGATTTCTTTTGTTTTGTATCCGACAAAAGAGATTTGCAGGACTTGACCTTTTTTGACGTTATCCAGTGTAAATTTACCGTCAAGATCAGTCATAATACCATTAGTGGTGCCTTTGATTACCACAGAAGCTCCAATTACCGGACCTAATGCGTCTTCTACGACTCCGGTTACTTTCCCACTCTGTTGGGAAATGTTTACACTTTGCCTGTCGGGCAATACGTCGGCGTAGACTCCTATCGGAGATGCTAATGCACCGGCAAGCAAAATCAAGCTTGGAAATTTCAATTTTTTAGACATAAGCGTTTGATTTATAAGTAAAAATAGATGTGTGTATAATGTGTTTCAGCATCAATTAAATTATTATCATAGTTCTAGTAGAACTATGGAATTATGTCAAAAAGAAAGTATGATGAATTGCTTAAAATAGGATAAATCTATTTTAAATTAGTTAACCGCCAGCTTGTGTGCGCTAAAAGGGTTAATTTTGTCACAAATTAGTTGTAATTAATTATAAAAAAATGAGGTCAGAAATGAGATGTTAACTGCTAATCTATTTTTTGATAGATATTATGAATTAGTTCTACTAGAACAATATCATTTAGAAAAATGTAAAATGCTGACTATATATTTATAGTTCATTTGTTTGCCTTAATTTTTAATTTACAGTATCGAGTCTTTTTTGAATGTTTCGATATGTTAAATATTCTATTGTCTGCTATTTTTCTCTCCTGCTGAAATGCTTTTTTATGTAATCAATTGTTATTTAGATAATGCTGGTAATTTTAATCTAAATCTCCCTGATGTATTTTCATGGATTTGTTTAGCTTTGTGAAAGCTTATGTTTTAATACGATTTTACATTATAAAACACAATAATATGAATGACGTTTCAAAAAAAGTAGTAGTTCTTTTGGCTCATCCCAATCTGAAAGAATCACAGGCTAACAAGGCTTTAGCCGATGCGGTAAAAGATATCGATGGCGTGATGGTATACGATCTGTATGAATATCAGGATCAGTCTTTTGATGTAAATGTGTGGAGCACGATTATATCCGATGCTTCCATGGTGGTCTTTCAATTTCCTTTCCACTGGATGTCAGCACCTTCGTTGTTGAAAAGATGGCTGGACGAGGTCTTTACTTCCCTGGCAAAGACACCAGCTGTAGCCGGCAAGCCGTTGCAGATCGTCACTACAACAGGTTCGGAGTATGCCGCTTACCGTAGCGGAGGCAGGAATTGTTTCACGATGGATGAACTTCTGCGTCCTTATCAGGGATGTGCAATACATGCCGGAATGACCTGGCAGACGCCATTGGTGGTTTATGGCATGGGAAGTGCCGATGCTTCCAGGAATATAGCAACGGGTGTCGAGGTTTACAGAAAGATGGTGGAAACGGTACTGGCTGATCATACGGTGAATAATGCCTGGTAAAGTTTTCGGATAATTAATGAACTTTCTGCCTTAATTCCTTTCAAATCAACAAAAAATATCTATTTTTGCGAAGTTGATGTTTTTAATGTTTGCGCAGACAATATTAATTATCTAAATAGAATACCATGAAATCAGAAGACATCTCACGTCGCTCGTTCCTGAAACGGGCATTGGCATTATCGGCAGCTACTGCAATACCTTCGTTTTGGATCCCTTCGAAGGCTGTTGCAATGCCGGGTGTACCGTTCGTTAGTGCGAACGAGAAAGTTAATATCGCATTTATTGGCATTGGTAACCGGGGTGGTGAAATTGCCAAGGAATTGTATAAGACCGGATTGTGTAATGTTGTAGCCCTTTGCGATGTGGATATGGGGGCGAAGCATACGCAGGAACTGATCTCCATGTTCCCGAAAGTTCCCCGTTATCAGGATTTCCGTAAGATGTTCGATCAGATGGCGGATAAGATCGATGCTGTGACGGTGGGGGTTCCCGACCATGCCCATTTCCCGATCACAATCGAGGCAATGGCCCACGGCAAACATGTATATGTTGAAAAACCGATGGCGCGTACTTTCCAGGAAATAGAACTGATGATGCGCGGTGAAAAGAAATATGGCGTGGTCACACAGATGGGTAACCAGGGACATTCCGAAGCCAATTATTTCCAGTTCAAGGCATGGAAAGAAGCTGGTCTGATAAAGGATGTAACAGCTATCACCGCTCATATGAACTCTCCGCGTCGTTGGCACGGATGGAATCCGAATATCAAGCATATGCCGATGGGAGAACCGATTCCTGAAACAATGGATTGGGATACCTGGCTGGGGGTAGTGCAGCATCATGACTATAACCATGATTATCATATGGGACAATGGCGTTGTTGGTATGACTTCGGTATGGGTGCGCTGGGTGACTGGGGTGCACATATTCTGGATACGGCACACGAATTCCTGGATATGGGATTGCCTACAGAGATCAACCCGTTGTATCTGAAAGATCATAATAAATTCTTCTTCCCGATGTCATCGACTATCCTGTTCAAATTCCCCGAAAGAGGCGATATGCCGGGAATAGATGTTACCTGGTACGATGGTCTGGATAATATACCTCCTGTTCCTGAAAACTTCGGTTCTTCGGATGTCGATCCGAATATTCCGACTGTAGCCGGTGGCAAACTGCAATTGATGAAACTGAATCCGGGTAAGGAAATTTATACGAAGACGCTGACATTCAAAGGAGGTTCTCATGGAAGTACATTGTCTGTCATCCCGGATAAGATTGCCAAGGAAATGAATCCAACCCTTCCCGAATACCAGAAGAGTCCTTCCAACCATTACGCGAACTTCCTGTTGGCTTGCCAGGGCAAGGAAAAGCCCCGTTCACCGTTCTCTATCGCCGGTCCGCTGAGCCAGGTATTCTGCCTGGGTGTATTGGCACAGCGCCTGAACCGTAAGTTAGTTCTCGACCGCACCACCAAAGAGATCGTCAACGACAGCTTCGCCAACCAGATGCTGAGCGGACAGCCGCCACGCAAAGGATGGGAAGAGTATTATAATGTATAGTGTTGGTTATATAGAATAATTTATCCCTTTCCTTCGTATATTTGTACCGCAACAAACTGATTGTCGATTGGTTTCGATAAGATTATCGATAGCCATCAGTAATTTTACGGACAGCTATCAGTTATATTACTGATGGCTGTCGGCAATAAGTTTGTAAGGCATAAAATTTAGTGCAGTATGGCATCTCGAAAGATACCGTACGTAACCTTTTAAATCAAATTCCCATGAGTATCAAATTCAGTGTTTATAAGACTCCCCGGCCTAAAGGGAGTAAAGATAACTTAGAACATGCACGTCTTGTTTCGAGAGGAACAAAAGGTCTTGAAGAGATATGCAGAGATCTCTCGGATGCTTGCACGGTTAATTCGGCCGATATAAAAGGTGTGCTGGAAGCATTGACCGTATATATGGGTAGAGAACTTGGCTACGGATATAGCATCGAGTTGGAGGGGATCGGACATTTCTCCCGGCGTTGCGTACCCGGAAAATTTCTGAGGAAAACGGAAAAATCAGGTTTAGTGTTTCTGTCGACGGGGTGAATTTTCGCTGTTCCAACCGTTTGAAGGAGATGGTTAAAGAAGAACGTCCTAAGAAAGTAAAAAGGGCAAATGTTTCTTCCGAACCCATCGAAACCCGGAAGGAAAAGATGTTGGAATATATCCGCAAGCATGAAAGCATCAATGAATCGGATTATGCCGAGTTGAATAATTGCACTCGTTACCGGGCAGGTAAAGAGCTGAAACAGTTTTTGGAAGAAGGTATCATCCGTGAGATGGGATATAAAACGCACAGGGTTTATGTGTTGGCCGCGAAAGAGTAAAGTACTTTTTTCCCTTCGCATGTTTTCCCGGGAGCAGACTTACCTTACATGTCATCAGGAGAAAAACCTTTATATTCTATTGTGTACTTTTTATGGCTTGCAGCAATATTTCTGGCTTTATATTCTAATGTCCCTAAGTTGATCTCGTTAGGATTGTGTTTTACTTCACCGATGACCATTCTCTTATTGAATTCGTCTACGGCAACGATATCTATTTCGTTTTTATTTCCGTTTTCCCAATAAGAACCGATAGCAGACCATTCTTTGGATAAGATTAGCTGGTCTCGGAAATATTTTTCAAGTATTCGTCCTATATATGTGTTGTAATCTCTTTCTACCACCTGTCGAATGAATCCCAGATTGGATATTTCTACTGCGCTTCTGTATTTGTAAATAAAGCGAAACCAGAAGTTCAGGAAATTGTCATCAATATAATAACGGATCTGCCGGGTATTCGGCTTTGAAAATATTGGACTGGTACGGGTAATGACATTAAAGTCTTCTTCCAATGTTTTTAATTGGGGACCGACTGAAACACCTAATTCGCCTTCGATTTCCGGCCGGGATGTTTTAGAAGAGGCTATTAGGGAAAGAATAGAGAAATAAACAGTATAATCTTTTCCAAATTCTTCTATGAGAACATTTTTCCCTTCCTCTAAAAAGAAAGAGTTTTCGCTGAAAATAGTATCCAGTATTTTCTCTTTTGTAAAAGCTTTGCTCTTGATTAATAGTTCTATATACCGTGCAACACCTCCGGTTACTGTATAAAAAGCCAGTAAATCTTCCGGAGTGAAAGATGGGAAATGATCTCTTATGATATCTTTTATCACATCTACTGTGAATGGGCGTAACACAATGCGATGATCGGCTCGTTGGAATAGTGGTTCCCGGGAGTTTTCGAATATGCGTTTCATGAGTGAATAGATCGAGCCGCAAAGTACTAAGTTTATTTTTGCGTGATCTTTCATTTCATCCCATACATTTTGCATTTCGCTGTAAATGGCGGGATTAATATAATAGAATTCCTGAAATTCATCTATTACCAATGTAAAGTTTTGTTCAGTTGATATGCGCATCAGATATCGGAATAAATCCCGGAAGTTACGGTATTCAAGGATATCTGTACCTAATATGTCTTTGGCAATTGCTACAAATTCTTCGCAGAGAAGTGCTTCATTCTTTTTAGTACAGAAGAAGTAAATCATCTTTTTGTTTTCGAAAGCTTTCTTAATCAATGTAGTCTTTCCGACACGCCGGCGCCCGATTACAATTGTCATTTGTGCTGCTTCGGCAGACAACTCTTCCCAGTCATGTAGTAATTGTAATTCTTTATTTCTATTGTAAAATTTCATAAGCTATCCTTCTATTGTAGTCAATATTACTGTAACTTTCGCTACAATAATGCAAATGTAGTTATAATATGCTTATTATGAAATAATTATAATGATATTTTTGAGATAAACCGATCAGACTTTATTCACAGACTTCTTTTGCCGGGGTATTATCATTATCTTTGTAGCCTTTATAATAACGCTCGTATGAAATACATCTGCTGTCTGATCTTGTTCTTTACTCTCCTTTTACCTTCCTGTCAGTGGGGACGGCAGGAGGCTTTCTTTCCGGATGAAGGTTTGGCTGAACGTCTGTTGCGGGAAAATCCGGACAGCCTGGCGATGATACTGGAAGAGCAGGTCATTCCGTTCGAACTCTCGGATAGCCTTCGGGCGGAATATGGCTGGTGGATCACCCGGCTGCATCAACGACAGGGACGGAATATGGTGAATGATTCGCTGATTCATTATACACTTCGTTGTTATGAGCAACAACAATCCCCTCGTCTGACAGAAGCATATATGTTAGCTGCCATGCAGGTGAACTATTCGGGAGATAAAAGGGAAGAGGCTAAAGAGTTTATTTCAAAAGGAATACAGATTGCAGCAAACAATAAAGATACCACTTTGCTGGTGGAGCTTGCTTCGACTCTGGGTTATCATGATCTGCTTCCGGGGAATCTTTCTCTGGTACCTGAAGACGTTAAGCACATTATATTCGATTATTATGCTTTAGATTCGTTGCAGATGATTCATTGTTTGTATGGTCTCGGTTGTTATTATGCTTCCCGGCAGGAACCGGATTCAATGGAGCATTATATGATACGGGCACTAAAACTGGCGGAAGAGCTGCGAGTTGATAACAGTTCGATTCTCCGTAATTATATAGATGGTTTGAATGCTTTCCATCAGAGTGAAAAGGCTTTGCCGCTGATGAGGAAGTTAGATCAGGAATATCCTCCGAAACATCTGCATGATAGTATTGTAAAGACTGCTACTTATGTATGTCTTTGGTGAAATCTGGGGAAATTGGATGCTGGGGAGGTTTACCTGAAACAATTGGAACATTGTTGCGATTTAATCCCCCGGGATTATTACGGGAACGGATATCGTACCTCTTTTTTTTATGTGGAGAAACTGCTTCGTAGTGTTTATGATGTAAAGAAGAATAATGCTCTGAATATCATTGCTGTCTATGATTTTTGTGAAAAGGTGGCATCGGTGGAAAGAAGGAATGTGGCAATAGAAAAAGAGCGGTTGTTTGTACAGAACCAACTGGAACGGAGGAATCTGAATCTGAAGATTCAAAAAGACCGGAACCACCGCCTGGCTCTTTATATTCTGTCGGCAGCCGCTTGCCTGATTTTCTTCCTGGCTTATTTATACCAACGTAAATTGTTGAAGAAGGAACGTTTTATCCGGCAGATGAGAGAGCAGATGCGACTGCATCAAATTGCATTAAGCGAAAAGGAACAGCTGATCCGGCAAAATGAGGAGGCGATCGAACAATTGTCAGCCCGCCAGTCGGAGCAGGAGGAAATAGCCGAACAGCAATTGAACGACCAGCTCTCTGAAATTGAACGGATTCGTCAGGAGAATGAGCTATTGAACCGGGAAAAGAAGCAGCTGCAACAGGAAATGGCCCGATATGCTCAGAATATCCCGGAAAAAAACGTTGAAATGGATTCGTATGAGCGGATGGTCATACAAAACCAAGCGCTTACAACCAGCACGAAACAATTGTCTCTTCAGGTTATCTTGCAATATAAAGAGTTGGAACGTTTGTATCAAGGAGAAGTCCATAATCTGTCGGATATAGACTGGCCTGTCATTTATAAATTGATAGATAAGATATTTAATAATTACACCCGGCGGCTTCGCGCTTCTTTCCCGTTGCTGACGGAGGAAGATATTCAGTGTTGCTGCCTGATTAAATTACAGCTGTCCACCTCGGCTATTGCCCGGTTGTATAGTATTGCTCCCTCTTCTGTCACCAAACGGAAACAGCGTATAAAGGAGCGGATTAATCAGGGAAAAAATGAGTTGATCGGGAAGGATCAGCCGACCGATGTCTATCTGTGGGGATTTTGATGGCGTGATTTGTCCACTTGAAAAATACAGATTCTTTTATTTGATTGTTTATTAATAGTTTAACTGTTCGTCATTGTACAGGTATCCGATATTCTTTGTCCACATGGAATTCAAGGTTGTCTACTGCGGAGGCTCTACCTTTGCCTTCAGATAATCACTCAAATTCTATGTTATATGAAAAGAATATATCTATTTATTTTAGGTGCTGTTCTGTCAGTCAGTCTATGTTATGCGCAAAAGATAAAGATCTCCGGAATGGTGACAGATGGAAGTACGGATGCCTCTGTTGAATTTGCCAATGTCGTGTTGCAAACGCTCGATTCAACTTTTGTCACAGGTGTATCGACTGATACGAAGGGACGTTTTCAGTTGGAAAAAATAGAAACAGGCAGTTATCGTCTGATTATTTCCGCTATTGGGTATACAGATAATATAACCGATCTGAATGGTCTTTCCAAGTCAGTTGATTTGGGAAAACTAACATTGAATGAAGCTGCGGAACAACTCGATGAGGTGACAGTTACAGCCGCCAATATTGTCAACCGGGCGGACCGTAAGATCGTATTTCCCAATAAACAACAGCTGGCAGCCTCTACAAATGGGGTGAATTTGCTTCAGGCCCTGATGTTACCGCGCATTCAGGTGAATCCGATGACAAGGGATATCAGTGTTTCCGGCGGCGGCTCCGTACAGCTTTGTCTGAATGGAGCGAAGGTGGATGCAAAGGATATTTCCGCATTGCAGCCGAACGATATCATACGTATTGAATATCTGGAGAATCCCGCCCTGCGTTACGGAGATGCCGAAGCCGTATTGAATTATATCACCCGCCGGTACGAAACGGGTGGCTCCGTCAGCCTGGATATGATGAATTCCCCGCATGTAGTATTCCATAATGATGAAATATCAGCTAAATTGAATCATAAGAAATCGGAGTTTGGCCTGAGTTATTATGCCAGTCCGCGTGACTTTTACAAATGTTGGCGCACGAATGAAGAATCTTTCCTCTTTGAAGATGGTACCTCCCTGCACCGGTATGAAAAAGGGCAGCCCGGACATTTTCAGGAACTGAATCATGGCGGTTCTTTCACCTATAATTATCAAGAACCGGATAAATATCTGCTGAATGCAAAGTTGGGTTACTGGGGGTATCTGCAACCGCATACGGATTACAGAAGTGAGTTGTATAATGTCGAGTATCCGGACCATGTAACGGATATGCGGGACAACAATGATAAAAAAACACATCGTCCGTATGTCGATTTATATTATCAGCAGAACCTGAAGCACAAACAGTTTCTGGCGCTCAACTTGGTCGGAACATATATCTACACCGACTCCAAGCGTACTTATCAGGAAAAGCAGAACGATCTGTTGCTGACTGATATCTACTCCGGTGTAAAAGGGAATAAATATTCCGTGATTGGTGAAGGTATTTATGAAAAAGGTTTTGAAAAAGGCCGGTTAAGTGCAGGACTGAAACATTCACAAGCCTTTTCGGAGAATACCTATGATGGAAATATGACATATAAAACGGAGATGAAACAGTCGGATACCTATTTATATACCGAGTTTCAGGGCAAATGGCAAAAGCTCAATTATTCGTTGGGTGTGGGTGTTACCCGTTCATGGCTGAAACAGGAAGGGGAAGATGGTTATCAGACCGATACGTTCTGGCCTCGTTTTTCTTTCCGTTATGCTTTCTCTGATAATTTCTATGCGCGCCTGAATGGCAGCCTGACGAACAATCCGCCGGCACTGTCGGAGTTGAGTGCTGTTGAGCAACTGATCGATTCGATGCAGATACAGCGGGGAAATCCGGACCTGAATCCGTACAACCGTTACCAGGCCGATTTATATATGGAATATCGGAAGGGGAAAGTTTCTGTCGGCTTGTCTTCCCGTTATCGGAATGCTCCGAAAGCGATAATGGAATCTACTTTTATTGAGGATGGCATGTTTATTCATACTTATGAAAATCAGGATGGTTTTCAGTCCTTGAATGGCGAGTTGAACCTGCGGGCCGGTATGTTATGGAATATCCTGCAATTTTCTCTCAGCGGAGGCGTGAACCGTTACTGGAGTGATGGGAAAGATTACCGGCATACCTATACGAACTGGTATTATCGTGCAGAGATAATGGGGCAGTATAAACATTTGACGGCTATGTTCAGTATTTACAACCGCCGGAATAGTTTCTGGTGAGAGAACCTGTCGAGCGGAGAGCATCTTCATATGCTGATGGTCCGGTATAATTATAAACAGTTCTCAGTCGGAGCCGGTATGATCAATCCTTTTGCCAATAACTATAAACGGATTTATGAAAACTGGAATAAGTATGTTTCCTCGTACAAGGAGAATTATATCAATGAAAGCTCTCATGCCTTTTTCCTGACCTTTGCCTGGAATTTCCGGTTCGGTCGCAAATACCAGAGTGATGGGAAGAAGATATATAACCAGGATAATGATTCGGGAATAATGAATGCCGGCAAATAAATGATTGTCTGGCGGATTGCCGGCTGTTATTCCTGTTCGTATCAGTTACATCTGCAAAACCTGTTCGCCCCGCAGGTGCAGGTTGGCCCGCCATCGCCATTGAGTATTTGTACGTTTTCTCAATTATGACTCTCCTTTAAACGTAAGATAATATAACTCAATAGAAAAAATGTATAAATAGATTGTCCATGGATTCTTTTATTTTTGTATGCTAATTTGATTAATAAAAATGAAACATCTATTCTTTCTTCTTTTTATTCTACTGTCTTCCGGTACGTACGCAGGGAACAAGGTCCTTTTTGAAATAGGCAAGCAGGATAATTCAGCTGCCGAGTTTGCTTTGTATCCCGATAACTATAATAGTTTTTTGGCTAATTTCGGAGGGGAGAAATCTTTTTATGTCGGTTATTCGTCGGCTGGTGAGCACTGGCCTTACGTTTTGCCGGGACCACTGGATAGCTGGGCCGGCGGCGGATATTGGGCCGGGTTTCATCCCCGCCATTTCCCTGCCGTGTTTTTTTATCTGGATAAGGTCTCTGCGCAGGGAGAATGTTCCCTGACTTTTTTCTTTACCGGGGCGCATAACAGCCATCCTGTGAAGATACGGGTGGAGATAAACGGTAACCGGTTTGAGGAAGAGTTGAACGGAGAAAACTCAGGAGAGTTACTTACGAACAAGGAGACTGGAAAGGCGAAAGAAATAAAAATACAGTTTCCTGCTGCGTGGCTTACTGCCGGGATGAATAAAATCCAGTTGGGAACAATCAAAGGAACCTGGGCGATTTTCGATTGTATCCGTTTGGAAACACCGGCCGGCATCCGGCTGGGGAAAGCCTCTTCTTCCCTGATACGTTCTGTCAAAGCAGCTCCGTTCGAATACCGGAAAGAAAACGGGGAACGTATGCAACCGGTCCTGGTGGATATGGACCAGTTTGACCATTCCCGGGAACTGACATTCCGGATAGAGGGATGCCAGCCGGTTTCGCGTGTGATTGAAACGGGTGAGAGTATCCAGGAGATATGGATGCCTGCTGCCAAGACCAATGACAAACAGGAAACTTTGCAGTTCACGATTCAGGATGGCAAGGAGATTGTTTATAAAGGAGAAATTACCCGTAGCCGGCAGCCTCTTCATTCTTATTCGGATGATGTCGACCTGCTGATGGGTACCGGTAATTCACGCTGGATGTTCAAACCCGGACCGAGTCTCCCGCTGAGTATGGTGCAGATCGCCCCTGATAACCAGGATGAGATATGGAAAGCCGGATATGAATATACGATTGAAAATATCATGGGCTTCAATCATTTCAGCGACTGGACCATGACCGGATTCCTGATGCAGCCTACCTGCGGGGAACTGAAAGTAAATCCTGGACGGGAGGATTTTCCCGACGAAGGTTATCGTTCGCGTATCGATAAGGCTTCCGAAAAAGCTGAAATAGGCAGATATTCCGTTTATATGACCGACACAAAGATCAAAGCGGAGATTACGGCAACGCGTCGTGCAGCCCTGCAACGGTATATTTTCCCGGCCAGGGAAGATGCCCGGATTCTGATCGATATGTTTACTCCCAACGAGTATCCGCATAATCTGGTGAATGCGCATATCACGAAAGTAAATGATACTGAGATAGAAGGGTATGCGACTTATTACAATGCTTTTACCGGTTATACGTTGGAGCAGAACTATACGTTATATTTTGTCCTTCAATTTAGTAAGCCTTTTGACTCGATGGGGGGATGGGTGAATGAAGGTGTTAAACCTGTAACCGATTATATCCCTGGATGGAATAGGAATCACGAGTTTGAGACTCCTGCTGAAATAAAACAGAATATCACGCAGATAGATGGCAAAGGTGATGTCGGTATATTCCTAAATTATAAGACGAAGGAGAATGAAGAGATTCTTGTCCGTTCGGGTGTCTCTCTGGTTGATATGGCTGGGGCACGGAATAACCTGAAACAGGAACTGGCTGATCCGTTTGGTTGGGATTTTGAGAAAGTCGTGGATAATGCCCGTTCCGTCTGGGATGAATATCTGGGCAGGATAGCGATTGAAACAGATGATTACCTGCAAAAGAAAAAATTCTATACGAATCTTTATCGTGCCTTGGCTGCTAAAGCAACCTGGAGCGATGCGGATGGTCGTTTTGTAGATGAAGACGAGCGGATCAGGCAGTTGGAGAAACCGGACGATTGTATCGTGAGCGGTGAATATTGGAATACGTTCTGGAATAATCAGCAGTTATTTAATCTGATGGCTCCTGAAATATCCAGCCAATGGGCACGTTCGGCTATTCAGCTTTACCAGAATAGCGGATGGTTCAATACGGACCCTGCCGGAATCGAACATACCGGTGTTATGGTTGCCATGCATCCGATCTCTCAGATTCTGGGAGCCTGGCAAAGTGGTATACGTGACTTTGACCTGAATATCGCGTATGATGGTTTGAAAAAGATGATGACGACACCTCCTCAGAAATACGAAGGCGGTGGAACTGTTGGTGTTGAGAATTTAGTTCCCTATATGAAGTATGGGTATATTCCTGCAGGAAAAGGGACGGTTTCTAATACGATGGAATATGCTTATGATGACTGGTGCCTGGGGCAGATGGCCAAGATCCTGGGGAAGACCGATGATTTTAAATTATTTGATAAACGTTCGAACAATTGGTGTAACTTGTTTGATCCTGAGTCCGGTTTTATGCGGCCCAAAGATGAACATGGAAACTGGGTGGAACCTTTCGATCCGTATCATACTCCCGGATTTACGGAAGGGAATGCTTTCAATTATTCCTGGTTTGTTCCTCATAACCCCGAAAAGTTAATTCGTGAGGTCGGTAAAGAACGCTTTATAAGCCGCCTGGATAAGGCGATGGAGCAGTCGTCGCATGCCAATTTCAATGCGGCCGGCGATAATTTTTCGGCCTTTCCGATTAATCATGGCAACGAGACATCTATGGAAGTGGCTTATCTTTTCAATTGGGCAGGTGCTCCCCATCTGACACAGAAATGGATACGTGCTATACAAGAACAGTATTACGGGACTACCCCTTATGACGCTTATCCGGGTGATGAGGATCTGGGGCAGATGAGTAGTTGGTTTGTTATGAGTGCCATCGGTCTGTTTCAGATGGAGGGCGGTTGTTCGGAAAAGCCTTTCTATGAACTGGCATCCCCCCGTTATCCGAAAATAACGATCCGCCTGGACGGTAAGTATGGTCGGGGAAAAACTTTTGTGATCGAAGCTCCCGGTGCATCCAAGGAAAATAAATACATTCAGTCAGTGACTTTGAACGGAAAGCCTGTCGATGGTTTTAAAATACCCCAGGAGGAAGTGTTGAAAGGGGGAAAGATTGTAGTTGAGATGGGGAAGGAGGCAAAGAAATGAACGTAACATCATTAGATCAGATAAAAGATCGTTATTATGGTGAAATAGGGACACCGGAGCGCAATGAGCTTGAAAGAGAATTGGAATCTCTTCGTGTCGGTGTGAAAATTCGTGCAGCACGTGAAAAGCGAGTCCTCAATAGTAAACAAAGTAACCGCAGCTAAAGGATGTTCCAGTGTAGAAATAATTGAGCTATCCCGTTCCCGTGCTTGACACGGGATCGCAAAGGCACA
>OGJU01001472.1_pt1 | contig 14840 bp, 10 predicted proteins | sample 1572251 | NCBI WGS metagenome assembly OGJU01 (sample SAMEA2582144, study PRJEB24529) | metagenome | biome: Human gut stool | place: China | collected 2011
CAGGTCAAAGTGCGCCAGCGGGCGCGGGCCCCGGTAGTAGTTCACGATAGCAAAGGTGGGGCTGGACACCGGGTCGGTGCAGCCCAGACCCTCGGCAAGACCCTCGGTAAAGGCGGTCTTGCCCGCGCCCAGACCGCCGGTAAAGGCGATCAGCGCCCCGGGAGCCAGCACAGCGGCCATCCGCTTGCCCAGCGCCACCGTTTCGGTGCGGGAATGGGTGATATATTCTGACATGAAGGTTACCTCATCGTTTCAAAAAAGGGATGGCAGACACTCTGCCATCCCTAAGTATAATATAAAACACACAAAAGTGCAATGGTCAGGCAGCAGCAGGGGTCTGCTGCTCCGCAGCGCCGTTCGTCAACATGCCGGGCGCGGTGAGCCGAGCAGCGGCATCGCCCTGAATGATGGGATAGGACGCCGCCGAGTGGGGATGCCGCCCGGTGTTCTGGTTGAGATACCACACGATGTCGTTTTCGCCATAGACCTCAAGGCCGTAATCAATGGCCTGCTGCAAGGTCTCGCCCTCGATCATGCGGTTCACGGTCGCCCACAGCATACTGCGGGAGTACACACTGTATACGTTATTCACAAAGCCTGCCACGGCCTTTGCCCCGCCGGAGAGCAGCCCGTCCGAAAGAGCGGTGTCCACATGGCCGCTGCGTCCGTAGAACTCGCAGGTCTCCGAAAGTACGATGGTGCCGTTCAGCTTACCGCCCCGGTAGGCATTGCCGAAAAAGTCCCCGGTGACGGCGTAGCAGCCGTTCACCTTGATGACCCGGTGGCTAAGCAGCTCCAAGCCGTAGCGCAGGTCGTTCCAGAAATCAGATTTTTCCAGCAGCAGGATGATGGGCGCGGTGGCCTGTTTTTTCCACAGCCAGCCGTACTCATAGGTATAGTACGCGCCGTGGGCGCTGAGGATGGCAAGGTCGTAGTCTGCCATCCGCTTCAGGTCGGAGACAGTCACCATCATGTCCAGATGGGTGTCCAGCCCGTAGCCGTTCCAGTAGTCCTTCATATAAGAATAGTAGGGGTAGCGGTTACTGTTGACTCCATTATCAAAGGCATAGTAGATGACCGCATTGCCCACCGTGCCGTTCTCGGCAGCGAGCAGGGCGGGCGCATCCTCCATCTCCGGCCCGGGCAGGGCGGCGTCCGCCTCGCTCTCGGTATCGGTGAGCAGAATACCGCCCAGTGCGCCGCAGCTGTAAGTAAAGCTTACCATGCCGTTTTTCGCATCCACATAGATGCTGTCCTTTTTTATAAGCCCCTGTGCCGCCAGCGCGTCCAGCTGTGCCAGCGCAGCGGCCTGACGCTCTTCCTCCGACATTCCGGCGTAGGCGGCACTGTCGGTCAGGGCGGTGACGGCGGCATCCGTCTGCTGCATCTCCTTTACCTCGGAAGCGGTCAGGGTCTGGGGGGTGCCGGTGGTTTCCTCCGGCGCGGCAGCCACTGCCGGGCACACTGCCGTAAAGGCCAGCGCAATGGCACACACCGCGCTGAGCAGACGGCGATAAACTGTATGTTCCATTTCTTCTTTTCCGTTCCTCTCCCCCGGCACACCGCCGGGGCTGTTGTGCGCAAGGCTGCGCCCACAGGTTCATTGTAGGCTGCTGCCGGAGCTTTGTCAAGCATCCCGGCAATGTTTTACCATTCCGTCACACCCGGCGCATTGCATTGGCGCAAAGGTTTGTGTATAATAGCAGTATGCTGGTTTTTTATCGCCTGTACGCAGGCACGTCCCGGCAGACTGTTCTGACGAAAGGCGGTGCTTTCTTTGGATAGCATTCGACAATATTTTAAGCGCACCGATAAGATGTATCTGCTGCTGTGCATTTTCAGCAGCGTGATGGCGGTGCTGGCACTGTCCTCCTGGGCAGCCAAGCAGGGCAACGGCTTTGCCACCGATGAGGTGACCGGTGCCATCATCGGCATTGGCGACTACCGCCGCGCACTGGTGCAGGCGGGCGCTGCCGCCATTGGCATCGTGATTGCGCTGCTGCTCTCCTGCGTGGACTACCGCAGCCTTGTAAAGGTGTGGCCGGTGCACGTTGTGCTGACGTGGGGTCTGGTGCTGCCCACGCTGGTCATCCGCAACGTGTCCATCGGCCCGCTGACCATCGGCTACAACGCCGGTGATACCGACAACTACTCCTGGTATAAACTGGGCGGCTTTACCTTTCAGCCCACAGAGCTGGCAAAGATCAGCTTTATCCTGACCTTTGCCATGCACCTGAACAACGTGCGCAGCCGCATCAATGAGCCAAAAGAGCTGGCAAAGCTGCTGCTGCACCTGCTGGTGCCCATTGCTATCATCCATGTGCAGGGCGACGACGGCACCGCCATCATCTACGGCATCATCGGCTGCTGCATGATGTTTGCGGCGGGGCTGAGCTGGAAGTATATCTTTGCAGCCTTTGCGGCGGCGGGCACCGCCGTGGCGGTGGCCTTTGCCTTTTTCAGCGATAAGATTGGCAAGGGATACCAGTGGTACCGCATTCTGGCGGTGCTGGACCCGGAAAACACCACCGGCTGGGCCCCCAGCGAGACAGTATGGAAGAACATCATCTACCAGCAGCAGCGCGGCGAGATCGCGCTGGGCTCCGGCGGCATCTTTGGCAACGGTCTATTCACCGGCCGGTATTACAGCGTGCCCAACGCCCACAATGACTTCATCCTCAGCTGGATCGGCAACGTGGTGGGCTTTGTGGGCTGCTGCGTAGTGCTGGGCGTTCTGCTGGCGCTGGTGATCAAGACCTTTGCCACCGGTGCCCGCAGCGAGGATCTGCTGGGCAGCTACATCTGCGCCGGTATCGGCGGTGCCCTGATGGCGCAGATCGCCGTAAACGTGGGCATGAATCTGCGGGTACTGCCGGTCATCGGCGTCACCCTGCCCTTCTACTCCGCCGGTGGCAGCTCGGTGCTTATGCTGTATATCTGTGTCGGTTTAGTACTATCCGTATATTCTCACAACACTAAAAGCCTGTTCAGTTAAAGAATGTTCTATAAGCAAGGACGTGCAGCCCGCGGGCTGCACGTCCTTGCTTTTTAGGTAATTTTAAAGCAGCTTTTCCAGTTCCACCACCGGCCAGCCAAGAACGCGGATGGCGCTTTCGTCGTGGGTAGCCAGCAGCACTGGCTTGCCCGCGCAGCGTTGCCGCAGCAGCGCCGCCGCCCGCTGCAAGGTGTCCGGGTCCATGCCGGTAAAGGGCTCGTCCAACAGCAGGGTATCGCTGGTTGCCCACAGCGCCCGCAGCAGCGCCACCCGCCGCTTTTGCCCGCCGGAAAGCCTGCGGGCAGGCAGCTGCAAGGCGGCAGTATTCATTCCAAACTGTTGAAAATCGCTTGTGATTTGCTCTTTGTACTGGCTTTCCGCCCCCGGAAGCACCAAGGTGACGTTCTGCACCGCGTTCAGCTGGGGGCAAAGGCGGTCCTCCTGAAAGACCGCCGCCACCCGGCCTACGCCCTCCACGCTGCCGGTGGTGGGACGTTCCAGCCCCATCAGGATGCGCAGTAGGGTGGTCTTGCCCCAGCCGCTGGGCGCCCACAGCACCGCGGGAGCGTCCACCTCCATGCACAGGCCGGTGAAGAGCGGTACCGCGCCGAACTGCTTTGTCAGGTGTTGGATCTTCAGCATTTTGCCCCCTCCTCTCCCAGCACTGCGCCCACGGCCTTATCCAGTGCAAACAGGAACAGCTTTTCAAAGCCTGCGCTCAGCAGGATGATGACAAAGGTCCACGCAAACAGCTCTCCGGTGGAAAGGGTGATCTTGGCGCGGTACAGCGCATCGCCGATGCTCCCGTTGGGCAGGCCGATAACCTCGGCCGCCACACCGCTTTTCCAGCAGATGCCCAGCGCCACGCTGCACCCCTGCCGGAAGGCCGGCAGTACCGCAGGCAGCCAGATTGCCCGCAGGCGGCGGCCTGCAGGCAGACGGAACACCGCTGCCATTTCCAGCAGCTGCACGTCTGCCCCGGCAATGCCGGTGCGCACCGCGCCGTACAGCACCGGCAGCACCATCAGAAAGCTGATAAGCACCGAAAGGGCGCTGCCCCGCACCCAGACCAGCGCCAGAATGATAAAGCTTGCCACCGGCGTAGCCTTGACCAGCTGCATCACCGGAGCCAGCAGCGCATCGGCGGCGCTCCACCGGGCGGCACATATCGCCAGCGCTACACTGACCACTGCGCCCAGCAAAAAGCCCAGCAAAATGCGCCCGGAGCTGAAGCACACCCGCTGCCAGAAATCTGCCCTTGGCAACAGCTGTACCAAGGTGCGCAGTGCCTGCACCGGCGATACCAAAAACACCTCCTGCCCGATGGCCATAGCTGCGGCCTGCCAAACCGCCAGCCAGAACGCCACCGCCAGCAGACGGCGAAAAAATTGCTTGTTCTGCTTCATAAACTGCCCTCTTCCCCTGCCTATTATAAGGTATAGTATACCATACCGCCCCGCAAAGGGGAATGACCTGTGCACCATCTGCGGCGGGTCGGCTCACGCTGTATATACTTTTATTCAATCATCGTATGCTTGACATGAATTTGTATCCAGTGTAAACTGGAAACAATATGCGGTGCAACTTTGGCACCGGCGTAGGAAAGAGGGGACAGTTTTGACGCAAGCGCTCAAGGGCCGCAAGCTGTTGCTTGTCGGTTTTACGTTGTTTTCCATGTTTTTCGGGGCAGGCAACCTGATCTTCCCGCCCGATTTAGGCGCAAAGGCAGGGGCAAACCTCTGGCCCGCCTTTCTGGGGCTTGCTATCAGCGCCGTAGGTCTGCCAGTCGCGGGAGTTATCGCGGTGGCGCGGGCAGACGGTCTGGATAAACTGGCCGGGCGGGTGCATCCGGTGTTCGCGCAGGTGTTCATGATTTTGATCTACCTGTCCATCGGGCCGTGTCTGGCTATTCCGCGCACCGCAAGCACCTCCTTTGCCATGCTCACCCCGCTGCTGGGCAGCAGTGCCGGGCTTCAACTGGGGTACTCCGTGCTGTTCTTCGGGGCAGCCTTTCTGGTAGCGTTGCACCCGGACAGGCTCACCCGCTGGCTGGGCAGGCTGCTCTGCCCCTGCCTGCTGGTTCTGATTCTGATCCTGTTCGGCGGCTGTCTGCTGCACCCGTTGGCGGCGCAGTACGCTGCGCCCACCGAGACGTATCGTTCCGCAGTCGTGTTACAGGGCGTATTGTACGGCTACCAGACCATGGACGCCCTTGCGGCGCTGAACTTTGGTGCGGTCATCGCCATGAACATCCGGGCGCAAGGCGTTGCCCGGGAGCAGGACGTGCAGCGCAGTGCCATCCGTGCAGGGCTTGTGGCGGGCGGGCTGCTGCTGGCGGTCTATGCCATGCTGGGACACGCCGGAGCACTGACCGGTGCCGCCGCGCCCGGCCTTGCCACCGGTGCCGAGGTACTGACCGTGCTGGCCGAGCGGATGTTCGGCAAAGCGGGACTGGTGCTTCTTGCCGCCATCTTTATGCTGGCCTGCTTCAACACCTGTGTGGGGCTGATCGCTTGTGTGGGGGAGTATTTCCACACCCTGCTTTCCCGCATCCCCTACCCTGCTCTTGCCGCCTTTTTTGCCGCTGCCAGTATGCTGATCGCAAATCTGGGGCTGGCAGATATCCTACGGTTATCCGTCCCGGTGCTCAACGCCCTGTACCCGGTAGCCATTGTGCTGATTACGCTTTCCTTCGTGCCCGGGTTGGAACAGCGCCGCCGGGTCTATCCGCTGTGCATCGGCTGCACTGCCGTGCAGAGCATTGCCGCCGCGCTGCCGCTTGGCCCGCTTTCTGCTCTTGCCAACGCCCTGCCGCTGGCGGCGTTGGACTTTGGCTGGGTGCTCCCGGCGGTCATCGGGCTGCTGGCAGGCATCTTTTTAAGCTGCACTGAAGAATAAAGGAGATATTACTATGATCCAGCCTATCATGCACGACCCGCTGTTTCTGGCGCAGAAGTCCGCCCCTGCCACCCCGAAGGATGCCCCTGTTGCCCGGGACTTACTGGAGACCCTAACCGCCCACGCCGATGGCTGTGTAGGCATGGCTGCCAACATGATCGGCGTGCTCAAGCGCATCATTGCAGTGGAAGCTGAGGACGGGTATCTGGTGCTGTTCAACCCGGTCATCCTGAAAAAATCCGGCCAGTACGAAGCCGAGGAGGGCTGTCTTTCGCTGGAAGGCGTGCGAAAAACAAAGCGCTACCAGAGCATCAAGGTGCAGTATCAGACCATGGACGGCAAACCCCGCATCAAGACCTTTACCGGCTGGACGGCGCAGATCATCCAGCACGAGATCGACCATTGCGATGGGATCTTGATTTAAGTTTTTTACCACGCACAAAGCCCCCGAGGGTGTGACCCCCGGGGGCTTTGCTATGCTGTAACAGAGAAATGAAGGTGTTATTGTGAGGTCATTAGCCTTTCACGCCACCCAAAGCAACGCCGCGGACGATGAACTTGGACAGCAGCAGGTAGACGACGATGACCGGCAGAATGGCGATGGCCACCATCATGTACACCTTGCCCATATCGAACTTCAGGAAGTCCGCGCTGCGCAGCTGAGCGATCAGGATCGGCAGGGTCTTTTTGTCGGCGGTGTCCAACACCAGAGCCGGGATGAAGTAGTTGTTCCAGCTGGCCACGAAGGAGAAGATGGCCTGCACAGCCAGAGCCGGCTTCATGATGGGCAGCACGATCTTATTAAAGGTATAAAACTCGCCTGCGCCGTCAATGCGGGCGGCTTCCACGATCTCCATGGGAAGGGAGGCATCCAGATACTGCTTCATGAAGAAGAACACGGTGGGTGCTGCAATGCTGGGGATGATCAGCGGGATGAAGCTGTTTTTCAGCCCCATCTTGGAGATCAGCTGCAAAAAGCCCAGTGCGGACACCTGTGTAGGCATGGTCATGATGAGCAAAATCAGGGCAAAGGCAGCCTTTTTGAATTTGAAGTTATAGGCGTAGATGCCGTAGGCCGTCAGTGCCGAGAAGTAGACGCTGAGCGCTGCCGAGCAGGCAGACACCAGCAGGCTGTTGCGGATGCCGCTCATCACGGGGATGTTGGCATCCGTAAGCACGTTGCGGAAGTTTGTGATGATGGACTTGCCCGGCATCAGCGAGAAGCCCTTCTGAATCTCGAAGTGGGTGCGGGTGGAGTTGATGATCAGCACATAGAAGAAGAACAGGCACAGAAAGCTGATCAGCACCAGCACCAGATAGCACCACGCACGGCGGGCGGTCAGGATCGCCTTTTCGGACTGGTTTTTAGGCGTATGTGCCATACTTATTTCCCTCCTTTGGCAGCAGCCTTCTTGGCTGCTTTCAGTTCCTTGCGCTGAGCCTTGGTCAGGCCGTCATCCTCCTTGGTCAGCGAGAAGTACACGACGACGCACAGCACTGCACACACAAGGAACAGCACCACAGATACTGCACCGGCCATGCCGTAGTTCTTGCTGAACAGGTGGTTGTTCAGGTACATGATCATGGTGGTGGAGGTACGGTCGGGGCCGCCCTTGCCGTTGGTCAGGATCTGCGGCACATCGAACATCTGCAGGCCGCCGATCATGGAGGTGATCATCACATAGACCAGAATGGGGCGGATCAGGGGCAGGGTGATCTTCCAGAACATCTGGTTCGGGGTGCAGCCGTCCAGCTCTGCGGCCTCGTACAGGGTGGGATCCACGCCCATAATGGCTGCCATCAGCATGATGGTGGTGTTGCCGAACCACATCAGGAAGTTCATCAGGCCCACCAGACCACGGTTGCCCCACACAGTATTCAAAAAGCTGATGGGGGTCTTGATCCAGCCCATGCTCAGCAGCACTGCGTTCACCGGGCCGTTATCCGAGAACAGGGCGAAGAACAGCATGGCAAAAGCCGAGGCCATGATCAGGTTGGGCATGTAGATGACCGTCTTGAAGAAGGTCTGTCCTTTCAGCTTCAGCCGCAGGTCGGTGAACCATGCCGCCAGCAGCAGCGAGACGATGATCTGCGGGATAAAACCGATGATCCAGAGGATCAGCGTGTTGCTGAAATACTTGGGCAGATCGGTCGCGAACAGGGTGATGTAGTTTTTCAGACCCACAAAGCTGGGTCCGATGATCTTCAGACCGCTGCGGTAATACTCAAAAAAGCTGTAATAGATGGTGGATGCCAGAGGGATCAGCTGGAATACCGCGAAGATGATAAAGAACGGTGCAATGAAGATATAGCCCCATTTCGCGTAGCTGATCGACCCTTTCTTCTTTGTTTTTTCTCCCATGAGATCTCCCTCCTGCCGGGTCACAGCAAAACCAAAGGGGCGGGCGAGATACGCCGCCCGCCCCTTTGCTTCAATTTTCAGTTCGGAGTAAAACCGCTTATGCGGGCCAGACCACATCGGTCAGCTCGGGGTACTTCTCCTTGATGGCGGTCTCGAAGTTTGCCTTGGCGGCATCCTCCTCCACGTTGCCGGTGAAGTAATCCTTGAAAGCGTTCTGGAAGCTCTCGTTCAGGCCCTGATCGTACGGGCCGGCGTTGGACATATCGATCTTGGTTGCAGCTTCTGCAAACAGAGCGATGTGGTTCTGGCCGCCGAGGAAGTCGGACTTGTAATCGCTCTTGGCGATCTCGTTCATGGCCTTCTCGTTGTTGGTGTAGTCCTGCGTATCCATGGTGATCTGCTTCATGATGGCTTCATCGCAGGTCAGCTTCAGCATAACGTCCTTGATGGTCTCAAGGTTGTCGCTGCCGGCTGCGCCGCAGATCCAGGTGCCGCCCCAGTAGTAGGGCTGAGGGCCTTCGCACACAGCGTAGTCGCCGTAGATGCCGTTGCCAACCTCTTCCTTGCCGCCCTCAGCGGTAGGAGTTGCCAGAGAGTTGCCCAGCAGGGTGAAGTTGATGCCCCAAGTGGAGTAGAAGAAGCCGAACACCTTACCGGTGGGGCCCTGATCGGAAGCCCACTGGCTGTCCCACAGGCTGGACTTGTTGTTGTAGCCCTTGTCGGTGTACTCCTTGGTCTGGTCCACCCACTTCATCAGGTTCTCGTCCACGGTAACGGTGGTGCCGGTGACCCAAGGTGCGGAGACGTTGTTGGAGAAGGTGCGGTATGCATCGTCAAAGCCGGACAGCATCTTGTAGCCCTTGGCAGCAGCCTTAGCAGCTACATCGTTGAACTTATCCCAGTCGGACAGGTAGGTCTGCACTTCGGCGGGGTCATCGGTGCCCAGCACATCCTTGGCAATGCTGCGGCGGTATGCGAACAGACCCGGGGTAGCCTGCCAAGTGGTGCCGCGCTGGCTGCCGTCCACAGAAACGATGTCCTTGGTGTACTGGTACTGGCCGGCCAGATCGGAATCGGTCAGGCCGATATCCTTCTTGACATCCAGAACGTAGTCGGAATCCACATACTTCAGAGCGTAGTCAGCCTCGATCAGGAAAATGTCGATCTTGTCGTCATCGGCAGCGGAATCCTGATTCAGCAGAGCCTCGTCCAGCTTATTCTGGTAGTTGTTGTTCTCGTTGGCGTTGATGGTCCACTTCACGGTGGTGCCGTCCTTCAGGGTGGTGGTGGACTTGTCGGCTGCGATCTCCTTGACCTCGGGATAGTAGTCGTTGAAGCGGCTCTGGAACTCATCATTCCAGCACCAGATGTTCAGCACCTTGCCCTCGGCAGCAGCCGGAGCAGAAGCAGCTGCAGAGGATGCAGGAGCGGCAGAGGAAGCAGCAGTGCTGCTGGAAGAACCGCCGCCGCAGGCTGCCAGAGCAGCACCAACAGTCACGACACCGGAAGCGAGCAGGAAATTACGACGAGAGATCTTTTTCATAAGGGTAAACCTCCTTCATGGTTTTCCAATTAAAAAATTCATTCTCAAAAACTCCGCGCTGGGAGTCATGGGTCTTTGTTAAAGGATGCGGACGGAGCCGCCGTCCAGCAGTTTGCCGGACACCCGGATCTGCTCCGGCAGAGTCACACGCGGATGCTCGATCAGCTCGATCAGCTTATCCGCTGCCAGCCTGCCAAGGGATTTGGTGTTCTGCTGGTAGGTCACCAGCGGGGGTTTGACCACCCGGGAGAGATAGATGCCATCGTATCCCATCACTGAGATGTCCTCCGGGATGCTCAACCCTGCTTCGGTCAGGGCGTTGTAGCCGCCCAGTGCGGAAAAGTCATCCGGGAAGATGATGCAGGTGGGCCGCTGCGGCAGTGCCAGCAGCGCCCGGGTCTCCTCTGCGCAGCGATCCACATCGTGGTACACACCGCAGCGGACGTACTCCTCCGGCACCTTCAGCCCCAGCTCCTCGCAGGCTTGATAGAAGCCTGCCAAGCGGTTCTCGGTAACGGCGGTCTTTTCGCCGTGGATGAAGGCGATGCGCCGGTGTCCGCAGGCCCATGCCTGCTGTACCAGAGCCTTTGTGCCCACCACGTTGTCTGAAAGGATCGCCATCCGGTTGTTGAACACATGGTCGATGGTCACCACCGGCACATCGCCGTTGACCAGTTCAACCACCTGCGGATCGTAAAAGTTCACACAGGCGATCACCACGCCGTCCACACCCCGATAGTGGCAATGTTCCAGATAGCTCATGGACTTGCCGCTGATGTTGTGGTTGATGAAGGTGATATCATAGCCGCGCTTTTCCGCTTCTACCTTGAAGCTGTCCAGCACTGCGGAGAAGTACTCGTGGGTCAGGCCGCTCTGTTTTTCATCTACGAACAGAACGCCAAGATTGTAAGTGCGGTTGGTTTTCAGCGCCCGGGCCGCTGCGTTGGGCAGGTACCCCATGCGACGGGCCGCTGCACGGATGCGCTCCCGCGTGGCCGGTGCGATGTCCGGCTGGTCGTTCAGCGCCTTACTGACGGTTGCAACGGATACGCCGCATTCTTTCGCCAGATCCTTCAGGGACGGCATCTTTTAGCCTCCTTCCGAGGATAGGAGCAGCGGGATGTTTCTCGCAAGTTCCTTAATCGTTTTCGCAACCTCAATATATCGCATTCTGCACCAAAAATCAAGTGAAAACGTAAAAGTTTTAGCTCAGCTGCATCACTTTTGGCATTTTGTTCCAATATGACCTGTAAGAATTGTGCATCTCGATTCACTTTCGTTACATTTCGATTAAAACGAAAAAATTTTCGTTGCAGTTTCGTTATGGTTTTCGGTGCCGGAGGCCGTATGTATATATTACTTTTAAAATGGGGTTTCGGGTCTTTCGTTCGCCCTTTCGCCGGTGTACGCCGTGCCGAAAGTCCCCGAAAACTGCCGGGGCTTCGCAGATTATTTTAAAATTTCCGTTGAGATTTTTGCAAAAAGCTCTTGCATTTTTGGGTGGGATACGGTATGCTTAGCGTGATGAGATTGCTTCTTTCGCAGCGCCTTAATCGTTTTCGCCATTAACGCACTGCCCGCCTGACAAGGCGCAGTTTTAAGGAGGAAGCATTATGAAGTTCGGATATTTTGATGACCAGAATAAGGAATACGTCATCACCACCCCGCAGACGCCCCTGCCCTGGATCAACTACCTTGGCAGCGAGGACTTCTTCAGTCTGGTCTCCAACACGGCGGGCGGCTACAGCTTTTACCGGGACGCCCGGATGCGCCGCCTGACCCGCTACCGCTACAACAACTCCCCGCTGGACATGGACGGCCACCGGATCTACATTAAGGACGGCGAAACCGTATGGAACCCGGGCTGGCAGCCCACCAAGACCCCGCTGGACAGTTACAGCTGCCGCCACGGTCTGGGCTACACCATTCTGGAGGGCAAAAAGGACGGCGTGACCGCCCGGCAGGAGCTGTTCGTCCCCAAGGGGGATGCCTGTGAGCTGGACCGGGTGACAGTGTGCAACGGCAGCACTGTTGTCAAGGAGCTGGATCTGTTCAGCTATGTGGAGTTCTGCCTGTGGGATGCCGTGGACGACAGCTCCAACTTCCAGCGCAACTACTCCACCGGTGAGGTAGAGGTAGAGGGCAGCGTCATCTACCACAAGACCGAGTACCGCGAGCGCCGCAACCACTACGCCGTGTTCTGGGCAAACTGCCCGGTGGACAGCTTCGACACCACCCGGGATGCCTTCTGCGGCGTGTACGGCGGCCCGGCAGAGCAGGAGAAGTTCATTGCCCCGGGCGTCATCAACAAGACCCGCGCCCACGCCATGATGGAGCGCTACGCCACCGATGCACAGGTCGATGCCGCCCGCGCCGCCCTGCGCACCCACTGGGAGCAGCTGCTGTCCACCTACCATCTGGAATCCGGCGAGGAAAAGCTGAACCGCATGGTCAATATCTGGCACCAGTACCAGTGCATGGTCACCTTTAACATGAGCCGCTCTGCCAGCTACTACGAAAGCGGCACCGGACGCGGCATGGGCTTCCGGGACAGCTGTCAGGATCTTTTGGGCTTTGTGCACATCATCCCCTCCCGCGCCCGGGAGCGCATTCTGGATATTGCCGCCACCCAGTTTGAGGATGGCAGCGCCTACCACCAGTACCAGCCCCTGACCAAAAAGGGCAACCGGGATATCGGCACCGGCTTCAACGATGACCCGCTGTGGCTCATTGCCGGTACCGCCGCCTACCTGCGGGAGACCGGCGACTGGTCTATTCTGGAAGAACAGGTACCCTTTGATAACGACGCCACCAAGGCGCAGACCCTGATGGAGCATCTGCGCCGCAGCTTCAACTTTACCTGCACCCATCTGGGTCCCCACGGTCTGCCGCTCATCGGCCGCGCCGACTGGAATGACTGCCTGAACCTGAACTGCTTCTCCGAGCACCCGGGTGAGAGCTTCCAGATCACCGGCCCCAGCGAGGGTCCTGTGGCCGAAAGCGTTTTCATTGCCGGTATGTTCGTCAAGTACGGCCACGAATACGCCCAGCTGTGCGACCATCTGAATCTGACCGAGGAGGCCGCTGCCGCCCGCAAGCACATTGATGCCGTGGAGCAGGCCACCCTGACCGCCGGTTGGGACGGCGCATGGTTCCGCCGTGCCTACGATGCTTTCGGCAAGCCCGTCGGCAGCAAGGAGTGCACCGAGGGTCAGATCTTTATTGAGCCGCAGGGTATGTGTGTCATGGCCGGCATCGGCAAGGAGAGCGGACAGGCCGCGCAGGCGCTTGCCAGCGTGGAGGAGCGGCTGGACACCAAATACGGCGTGGTGCTGCTGCAGCCCGCCTACACCAGCTATCAGCTGAATCTGGGCGAGATCTCCAGCTATCCTCCGGGATACAAGGAGAACGCCGGTATCTTCTGCCACAACAACCCGTGGATCAGCTGCGCCGAGGCAACGCTCGGCCACGGTGACCGCGCCTTTGCGGTGTACCGCAAGACCTGCCCCGCCTACATCGAGGACATTTCCGAGATCCACCGCACCGAGCCCTACGTTTACAGCCAGATGGTAGCCGGTAAGGACGCCCCCACCTTTGGTGAAGCCAAAAACAGCTGGCTGACCGGCACGGCGGCATGGACCTTCTTCAACATCAGCCAGTACATTCTGGGCATCCAGCCCACCTTGGATGGCCTGAAGGTAGACCCCTGCATCCCTCACACCCTGTCCGGCTTCACCGTGACCCGCCGCTTCCGCGGTGCTGTGTACCACATCACGGTGGATAACGCCGCCGGGGTGCAGCACGGCATCAAGGCCGTTACCGTGGACGGCAAGGCCATCTCCGGCAACATTCTGCCGCTGGCTGCCGCCGGGACTGAGGTAACGGTGCAGGTGACCATGGGTTAACCCGACTTTTTCTGCTTTTTCATATTATTCTCCTTTCTGTGACCAAAGCCGCTGCGCAGACCCCTGCACGGCGGCTTTGGTTTATAATGAAACAGTTTAATGATTGAAAATGCGCTCCGCATTCGCTCTGCGCATAGATAGCGGAATTATTATTTTAATTTGCATTTCAGCCAAGCCTGCGGGCTTGGCTGAAATGCTTTTTCACGGGAGGGGTCGTAATGGTAAAATAGCGCTTTCAGACTGCAAATGCTGTTTTCCTCTGCGACCCCGCTTGTGAAAATGCGTTTGGAGTAGGCCGCGGTTGCGTAGCAATGAAAGCCCCAGTGGGGCTTTTAAGCGGCGGAGCGGTCTGCGTGAGCAGATGGCGGGGCTTTGCCCCGACAAGTTCCCGCAGGCCGCGACAAACGTGAAATAAAAATAATCTTTCCGCTGAAGATGGCCAGAGCATAAGCGGAGGCCATTCTAAATCGTCCCCTTCCCTCTTGCATTTTTTGGGAAAGAGGTGTAGAATACAGTCACAATCAAACACAGGGGAGCTCGTGCAGCGGGCTGAGAGGAAGTATAGCAAGCTTCGACCCTTTTACCTGATGCGGATAATGCCGCCGTAGGAAGTCATACCCTTTATGATTTTTTGCAGGAGGAGCCGCGCCGGGCTCCTCCTGTTTTTTTGTACCTCTGCGGAGGTTCCGCAGCCGGCTGAGGGGGAGCGCCCTGAGCCTTGGATGAATGCAGCGATGGGAAGCCGTGTTCCGGCGTGAGAGGAAACCAGTAAGTTTCGACCGCACCTTCCGTACCTGTTCCCGCCTTGTGGCGGGCACGGGCTGTTTTGTTGCGGGAGCGCCGGTATTCATCCTGCGCTGCCGCAGATGGTTGAAAAGGAGCCAATTTATCATGAAGAATCTCTCTGTCAAAAAGCTTGCCCTTGCCGGTATGTTCTGTGCCCTGTGCGTGGTGGGCAGCGTGTTCAGCTTTCCCATGTTCGGCAGCAAGTGCGCCCCGGTGCAGCACATGGTCAACGTGCTGTGCGCCGTTCTGCTGGGGCCCTGGTGGGGCGTTGGTGTAGCCTTTGTGGCTTCCCTGCTGCGCAACCTGCTGGGTCTGGGCAGTCTGATGGCTTTCCCGGGCAGTATGTTCGGT
>OGJU01001490.1_pt1 | contig 14717 bp, 17 predicted proteins | sample 1572251 | NCBI WGS metagenome assembly OGJU01 (sample SAMEA2582144, study PRJEB24529) | metagenome | biome: Human gut stool | place: China | collected 2011
CCAACCTGTTTCTGCCGTTCTCTTGATTTTTATTAGCTGGACTTTCTATGTAGTATTAAGAATCAAACCGCTGTTGCATACGAGTCCCTGAAATTGCAAAGAAATCTTTACTTTACCTTGATGACCAGTGAAACTTTACCATCATCATTGATCGAAAGTTGAAGGGTCTTAATATATTTGTCGTAAAACTGCTGGCGTTCAGCCGAAGTCATTTCTATTCGGGTGGAGCGGAGCGCATCGTTCAACATATCAATGGCATTTAACTGGACGGCTTTCTCCATGTAATCACGCATTTCCTGCAACAGAGCGTTCGTTTTTAGTTCTTCTGAATCGCCGGAATAGAAGTCATCCAAATAGCAGTAAAAAATCCCTGAGTTGGCGAGTGCGGCTTTCATATCCGGTCCACATTTATTGTGTTCAATCATCACTAAGAATTGAGCCTTTGGTAATGACGAAATAAGGCCCCAATAATCAGAATCACTGGAAACAATGATAAAGGAATCCACGTTGTTTTCGTAATATTCCTGGCAAGCCCTCGCAGTCAGACGAATGTCCACCAACGACTTGTTTTGCTTGATACGCTCAATCAAAATATGCTCCACTGAAACAGAGGTAAACTTTTCCAAGCTGCTCCAAGCTGAAGCAGTGTGAATATCGTCAAAGAGGATGATCGAAGTGATTTTTTCAGTGTATGTGCTGTTCAGCCGCCGCAGGGTCGCGCTTAACTTATAGGGGTCTGAATTTTCGCAATCGACTACGATTACCACTTTTTGGCTGTCATCAATAAAATCATAGATGCTGTCTTTTATATAACTGCCGGCGTCTGAGACTTTGTTGTACTCGGTAAACTCGTCATTATGCCAACGATAGAGCAGGGAAACAAATCTTTTATCATTGAACAAGATGTTGCCCTGATCGCTGGGACTCCAATGAATATACATTTGATAGGGATAAAGCAATATGTGTTCATAATAGACTGCCGCTGCTTCTTGAGTCCCTTTTTCGCATAGACCATTGGGCATGATGAAAAGCTCTCGGATGTATTTCCAGTTAAGCCAGAGGGGAAATAAATGCTTGCAGTTATTGATACGGTCCGAAATAATTCGGTTAATTTCAATAATATGTGCAGGTAATTTTGTGTTCCACTTTCTGATAAAATTGACGTTATCCGCTGATAGTTGGCTGATAGAATCAGCAGGGACAAATTGTGGCAGCGAAAGAATGGTTTTATATTCCGTTCTCATTTTATCATTGATGTACTTGAAATTTCGTTCAATCGCTGTCCGTATGATGCACAGATGACGAATAATCCGGGCGTTCTTGTCATTCTCTAACTGTTGGAATATTTCGAGTTGCGGTGGCTCATGCTGGTTCTCAAATATTCGTTTTGGGACGCCGATTAGATAGGCAACCTTTGAGACAATACTATAGGTGCTATCTCTATATGTCATTCGTTCTGTTGGCCTGACACCTTGCTGTTCATTCATAAAAATCCCTTCTATTGTGGATTGGCTGCCTACATGGGGAAGCCCCAAAAGCCATCTGAGGTTTTAGAAACACTTATCATAATGATTATCTAGAATCAGTATATCACGCCATCTGTTCAGATAGCAAATCAAACTAAAAACTACCCTGCGTAGGTAGCATAGTTTTTAGTTCGATTACTTAGTGTGTTCAGCCGCTAAAAAGGAGTATCCTCTTTAGCTTTTATCCCTTAGCATAAAGTTTATCAGAACTTGATAAACTCTGTACCAACACCGGGCGTCTCCTTTATAAAACGTCCATGCTCAAATTTTGCTTCTTCTTCATTATGGATTGTGACATACTCCGGGTAAAATTCGCAAATCTCGTTTAGTAGCGCATCCATATCAACTACACTGCTTTCCTTTATTTCTGGGTAAAAAAGGGAAAGCTCATGCAGTGGGATGACGCTGTTCTGCTTGGAGAAAAAGAGATAACCAAGGGTATTGTCAATCCCATACATACGGTCATACTCCAGTTGCTCACCCTGGTTTTGCTCTGGAATACTAATATCTGACTTCCAGATTGGATAACAAACCGCCAGCATTTCCTCGCAGCGATCTGTTTCCAGCCAATACACCCCGTTCAGAATGGTCTTATGCCGTACAGTGAACCCTCTTGGAGTAAAGGAAGGAACAGGGAAAGCGCCAAAATAATCCGGATGTTCTTCCGCTCCATAGAGCGCGGCAGTATATAGAGAATCCTCGTCCTCGATTTCCGGCAGGTGGCATTTTATCTGATACCGGCGCATTTCAAAATCTATGATATATCTTCCGCTTTTGGGCTGGAGAATGTCATAAACACGCAGATCGGGATGGCCGGGAAATTCCTGTCCATAAGTCCAGGCTTTCTCTGATATAGCTGGAGCGTCAGCCGTCACAACATATACCTCTGGACACTCTGGAATATCTCCCGCTTTCTTGGTCGCAATGTAATATACGCCGGGACTTTTTAGTTCTACTGTCACAACCTCCCCAAGTTCAGCAGTAAGGTCAAAAGGTAGATCGTCGGGGGAAATTTCCCCCTGATAGGATTTTTGCATTTTCTTTAACTCGGCTATCCACTCTTTTTTCATCTCTTTGGTTCTTTTCATGCGATTTCACTCACTTTCTTGATATTCAGAATTGTTATTTCTGTGCCCTTATTTTTTCGAGTATAGCTAGTTCTTTTAATATCCTTTTCGCATCCTTTTCCGGCAAATCCTCGATGTACTCCTTATATTCCTTTAATCTCTCTGCACGCTTGGAAATGGCTGCTTGCTCTAAGCCCTTTAGATGATCTACTGGCACAAGCCCGGCCAAAAATATAATGATTTTCGTCAGGGCTTCTTCCTGTTCTTCCTCCGGCAAGTTTGAAATACTGAAAAAAACCTGATCTTGTGCAAAACAAACTGCGAACCCCAAGTCATCAGGACACATTTGCAGCGTCAGCCGGTCGATCACTTCTCCGATGGTTAATCCTGTTTCCTCCATCAGCATTTGCAGGCCCTCTGCTGTTTGCGGCATAACTGTAGCTTTGATCTCTTTCAGTGTTGATTTTTTCTGCTCCACACTAAATTCCTCCCTGTTTAGTTAATTTTTGGTTCTTTCAGCTCAAAAATAAACTCTAGTGAAAAGTCCCGCAATAATGTAACATCACTGATTTCAAGAAAATTAATTGGTACACCATATCTCTTGAACGAACGGTCTGTTTCCATCCGTTGGATTACTCGTTGATATATTTCGTGCTGATATTTCTTCACTTCACTTTGCAGGGCTTCCCACGAATTGAACTGGTATCGGGGGAGGCCAACAGTTATGCGAATACGGTCAAATGTTTTTACATTGTCGTTGCCTGGAACGCGCTCATATACAGGCCGAGCTATGTACTGTATAAGTTGATCAAGGGGAGATAGTTTCTGCGGGGTCCTATGTGCCAGTTCTGTTTCTACAAAAATCCCGATACATTCTTTCAGCGACATTCCAACTTCAAACCGGGGCGCAGCTTTAATCCAAACGCCTGAATTGAAAAATGCTACATCTGGCCCTGTGACTGTGAAAATATGGTTTATTCTCCCTTCGTATGGAAATAACTTGCTCTCATTATCAAGAGAATAAATCTCACTCTTGTCGAAATAATATGTGTTCCCCTTGTGCCGCCGAATGGGCTGATCGAGTATGCCGTTCTCTATTAGGAAATCTCTTGTTATAGAAATCAGTTCTGAATCAGGAATATTTTGCAGGTATTCATCCATTTCTGGTAACAAAAACTCCACTACATTTTCGTCTAACCTGCTATCAATATGGAATTTGCTGACCGCCTGTGTCCATATCCTCTCGTCAATGAAAGATGGGACCCATAACGGCTCCTCTGTTAGTTCATGAGCGATATTCCCACCAATACATACCCAATCATCTCCGTAGTCTCTCACCCGGAGCCAAACAGAGCGTTTAGGGCGCTCCTTTTTAGCAATTGTTTTGCCAATAATGCCATCGGCAATTAGATTTCGAGTGACCGTCTTAGCCGCTATGCTTAAAGCGCAACCCTTCCCTGTTGTCCTATCTATAACCATAATGTTGCCTCCGGCGTTCATTTTGAGGTGTTTCTAAGGTATGGAAAGACTATGGTAGATAAGCTTTTCACAAGGCGAAAAGGCGTCCAATTTCTTCCCTTAGTTAAATAGGGCGGGTACATCCAGATCAACAGCTAAATACCATTTTAATCCAACTTTGATCCGCAATATCCGGTGACGGACTGCTTTGGGAGACATACCAAGTTCCTCTCCAATACTCCGATAGGTGTGGCCGGCCAGCCGCTGTTGCAGGAGATACAAGTCCTGATTGCTGACACGATGCCTTTTTCTGCCTCCGGTCAAATTCCCACGCTCGCGGTCAAGCTGAAACAGCACTTCATCGGATGGCATATCCCGCAACAGCTCCGACAGTTTTGTATAGCGCCCTGTGAAATGAAACGGTTGTATTTCCAGTATCTTCCGCAGGGCAGGAATATCAATCACTATGTTTTCCGGTATGTACCGGGTAAGCTGACGCACAGTTTTCCGCAGCCGATGATCGGCTTGGCTGAGTGTCATGTGTAGCCGCTCCGCGGGTTGAGCCGTGTCCAGCCCTTCCAGGCGCAGTTTTAAGACCTCCAGCCCGGAATGCGTGGTCAGCGCCCTTTGGGGGCGGTAAGGATCAGGTAACAGCTCTGTCAGCACTTCATCTGATGGAATATTCGCTAAAAGCTCGGAAAATAAAATCTTCTTTTCGGCCACTTCTCCCTGCGGGGCTGGAGTGGCCTCTTTATTTCTCGGTCGCTCTTTTCCCTCTGCAATAGGACTTTCTGTAGCCAAGGGGGGCAATAAATCAATGAGAGTTATGTTCATGTAGCGGAGGAGCTTATCAGCGGTACTCAGTTTCACATTGGCATCCCCGTTTTCTATTCTACGGATTGTGGCGGCGCTGACGCCACATCCTTTAGCAAACTGCGCAGCGGTTTCGTTATGTTCTTTTTTGTAGGTGAGAATTTGTACTGCGAGAGTATCGATAAAATCATAAGCAGACATCTCTCATACTCCTTCCGCGTAAGGGTGATCTATGCGTCCATGTAGTTGCCCAAATAATCCTTCAAGCATCTGGTGTTTTGCCAGAAACCGCATAAATATATTATCATACTTGCGAAAATACTACAATATAATACTATAATGCAACGTTCATGTGCGATGGAAAATTTAGTATCATAACCACACTACACATGAATGGAGTGAAGATGATTGGGTAGTCGTTCCGAATATTTAATGGGCGAAGCCCAATTTTTGAAGAACATAGGCTTTCGTATCCAATATTTTAGGAAAAAAGCAAATTTAAGTCAGGAGCAGTTAGCTGAAAAGAGTGATTTAAGTTACTCTACCATTAGCCATATTGAATCGACAACGTGTTATACTATGTCACTACGAACCATCTTCCGAATTGCCGGTGCGCTTGATGTGCATCCATATCAACTTTTGAAGTTCGATTGATTGCGAAAATACTGCGTTAAAAGCCCAGAATACAACGTTCAAAAGCGAGGATAATACAAGTAAAATACAGTTATCCTCTATTTTGAACGGATGTGTAACAATATGAACCCAAATTTACGATATATAGGTAATGAGGCAAATTTCTTAAAGAATATCGGTTTTCGCATCCAGTTCTTCCGTAAAAAATCAGGATTGAGCCAAGAAGAGCTTGCGGAAAAATCAGGTTTAAGTTATTCTACAATTAGCCACATTGAATCTTCAACACCTTATCCCATGTCAATGGTTGCTATTTACCGTATTGCAAATGCTTTAGATGTTGCCCCGTATCAACTTTTGAAGTTTGATTGAGATCAGATTTTCAAACTATGATCTTCCCCAATAAGTGTGCTAAGATAGTGTAATGCCGACACATTATTTTTAGGGTCGTTGATTTCAACTTATAGCCCCCAGATTGGGTGTCACGCATATTAGGCCACGGGCCGAGCGTTTCCGCGCCGTCTCCAACAAGTGCTGTGAAAGGCCCCGTGGTGTCAGATAGTAGAATGGGGAATTAACGTCACCGCTAGGTGGCGTTTTTGCTTTTATGACTACACTTCGGTTGTCATGGTGTCAAAATTATTATAATGGCCGATGAAGAACCAGATTTTCATATCGGCGTTTCCCCTGCTCACATTCCAAGACTCACTATCATATTTGTTATATATTATAATAAAAGTAGATGGTTATAGTCAATGCCACCATTAGTTAGACTAACAAAAAAAGGTGGTGTTACTATGAAAGAGAAAAAACCAATCAATCTTGAAATCGGCCAAAATGTAAAACAAATACGGGAAAATGCTGGGCTGACGCAAGAACGCCTTGCGGAACTGATTGGCCTCGGTGTAAAGCACCTTTCGGCCATTGAGTGCGGCGCTGTTGGTGTGTCGCTGGCTACGCTGAAACAACTCTGTGTTTTGCTGTCCGTGCCTGCTGATGCAATTTTGTTTGGTATTGAGAGCAGTAATAGTGAGGCGGAGCGGAGCGCCGCCCTCCAATTTCTTACGGATCGCCTCTCCCATTTGCCTGACGCTGATTTCTGGGCTACAAAAGAAATTTTAGATAAGCTATTGGAGGTCATGGCAAGAAGCCGGTAATGTTAGGCCGGTGCTGTGGCTGCAAAGCTGTTCCCCAATAGGCGGTATACCTCTTTTGAGTTATTTTAACTCAAAAGAGGTAATCATTTCAAGTTCAATCGGGTATCTTCAATATAGGATTGAGGTGATACCCGTGGACATTGGAGAGGCAGTTAGGGCAAGAATCTTAGATTTATGCCGTGAGCGCAATTTATCTATCAATAAGTTGTGCCTTTTGAGCGGTGTCACGCAGTCCACGGTGAATAACATTGTCAGTGGGCGCAATCACAGCGCCACAGTTACAACGATAAAAAAGTTATGTGATGGCCTTGGAATCTCAATAGAAGAATTTTTCAGTTCGGAGTTGTTTCAAGGACTGGATCAAGAAGTGAAGTAGTTTTTGTGAGCAAGAAGCATTGATAGACACTCCAAATGGCTGTCCGTTTGCTTTTCTAATACGTCCTAGTCGGCTCTTGCCAAAGTTGCAATTTTGAATGTAGAGTAACATAATTGGGAGATAGAGGTGGAGGCAATTAGTCAAACGTCATATTGAAAAATACCGGATAACACCTCTAATGCTCGTTTCGTTGTAAAGAAACGGGGATGAATATGAGAAGTTTAAAATAGCCGGGAATAAGTACATATCTTGTCGAAGTATAAGCCCCGCAAAGGTCATCCTGATCTTTGCGGGGCTTTCGTGCGTCGAATTATACGGAATTTTACAAAATTCCCGTGTATTCTGTAACAAGCGTGGTATTCTGTGGGGAAATTACGTTTATCAACGTTCCCCTATTTTTTTTACCTCTTTCCAACAGTCTCAATCCGCAGGAAAGCTCTCGTTTGGGGGCAATTCTGCGGTTTTTTTCAAATCAGTGTCAGGGGATATTACTCCCTTGATGCTATTTTTTTCTGCTGCGGCAACTCGCCACCCCATTGTCGTAGTCCTCCACGTTCTGAATTTTCAAAAATTCAGAACGAATGGAGGAAAAAACAATGGATGGCAGTCATCCAAAAAACATTGACCCTCGTCCCAAGCGCCGGAGGGATGAAGAAAACCCTTATGAAATATACACCACTGGTATCAATACTACCCACCCACGCTACTTTTTGGCATTTACGGACAGCAACAAGGTAAAACGCTGGATGGAGATCGACAAGACCCTATTCGATGCGTTCAACGAGTTTGAACTGGACGATCTTTCTTTTTTCAACGAAGTGGACAGGCACTATGAGCGATCCGAAATGACAGAGGCCACTCTGAGCAGACGGGCCGCAAAACCACAGGAAAGCGTGGAAGAAATCGTTTCTCAGCAGATGGAGGTGGACAAGCTACACCGAGCAATCGCCCAACTGCCTGAAAAACAGCGCCGCCGTCTGGTGCTGTACTATTTTGGAGAGTTTACATACGAACAAATTGCAGATATGGAGGGGTGTAAGCACCCCGCTGTGATGAAGTCAATTTCTTCTGCATTGAAGAAACTCAAAAATTTTCTGTCCGGGGAGGTTACAATTTAGCGTTTGAGTGAGGAAACAGGTGAAGGGCAATGGAAAGCTCTTCACCTGTTCCTCGTTTATGCGATGAATGGGTTTGACCTTGAAAATTTCATACCCATTCATCAAACACATTCCTATTGCCGCAAGCCATTCTTATCGTTGCGCCAGGATATGTCGGACAGAACAACGGGATGCCACACTATCATTTCGTCCACGGTTTGCCGTCCAGCATGGAGCGAGAATCAGCGGTTATGAAATGCCGGGTGGCTCCCGGTACGGCCAAGACCGGCAATAGGGACAATGATACTCCTGTTCAGTCACAGTCCGAGCGTGATAGCGTTTTCCAACGCAAAGCCGTCGCAGGCAATGAGAGCAGCCGACAGAGAACCTGCCGGGGGTGAAATTCCCGTGGAGCTGGTCGCCGCCAGCCGTTTGATGACTTCCCTCAGCGGGCCGGGGTGTCGCGGACAAATAGGCTTGCTTTGATATAAGCCGGACAGCGGGATAGGCTTATGAAAACGGGAGCGTTTATGCCCCGCCAACCTTAATATGTTACGCTGTCCGGCCCCTACATAGGCGACGCAGGCCGTCTAATTTTTATAGGGAGGTCAAATACCATGAGCAAGACATATTTACGCGGTGATCTATATTACGCCGACCTTGGCCACGGAATCGGCTCGGAACAGAAGGGCACCCGGCCCGTTGTTATCATTCAGAACAACGTGGGCAACAAACATAGTCCCACGGTTATCATCGCCGCCGTCACCAGCAAGGCCAACGTCAAAGCCAAGTTGCCCACCCACTACTACCTGGACGCCGGGAATGGGCTGGTACAGCCGTCCCTCGTTTTGTTGGAGCAAATTCGTACTGTGGACAAGCGGCGGTTGTCTGGCTACATCGGCAGACTGGACGAGGAACATATCCGGGGCATCAACCACGCTTTGGCAATCAGTATCGGCCTGATCGAACCCGTCCCCCCGAAACTAACTCTCTGCTTATGCGACGCTTGTGCTGACGCTTTTCGCGGCACAGGCGCTTTTGTTTTGCGGGAGGCCGCGCAGGGACAGGCTGAAGAGAAGGTTTGCGTCTACTGCGGTCAGTATCCTGGCATAGAGTATGTGGTCACACCGAAAGGAGGGGCGGGCGTATGAGCTATTCCGATGTGCCTATTTGGGAGAAGTACACGCTGACCATTGAGGAGGCAGCCAAGTATTTCCGTATTGGGGAAAAGAAGTTGCGAAAACTGGTGGAAGAAAACTCAGACGCCAACTGGCTGATAATGAATGGCAACCGCGTCCAGATTAAACGCAGGCAGTTTGAAAAAGTCATTGACTCCCTGGATGTGATCTAATCGCAGATTTGTATTGAGCCAGAAATATGATACACTATATTCAAGTCGTATCAAGGCTCGTTCCAGTTTTGGAAAGGAGTTTTACCAATGGCGGAAAAACGACGTGATAACAAAGGCCGCATTTTGAGAACTGGAGAGAGTCAGCGAAAAGACGGGAGATACGCATATAAGTACACGGACAGCACCGGCAAGCCCCAATTCGTCTATGCCTGGAAGCTGGTAGCAACGGACAAGACCCCGACGGGCAAGCGGGATGATATTTCTCTGCGTGAGAAGGAAGCGGAGATCAACCGGGATATTGCGGACGGCATCGACGCTGTGGGCAAAAAAATGACTGTCTGCCAGCTCTACGCCAAGCAGAACAGTCAGCGGGCGGATGTGAAGCGGGCCACCAAGAAACAGCGGGAGTACCTGATGGGACTCTTGCGGGATGACCCTCTCGGCAGGAAAAGCATCGATGCGGTGAAGCCATCCGATGCCAAAGAGTGGGCTATCCGCATGAAGGAAAAGGGGTTTAGTTTCCAGTCTATCAGCAACTACAAGCGTTCCCTCCGGGCCGCTTTCTTTATCGCCATCGAGGACGATTGTGTTCGCAAGAACCCCTTCAGCTTTGCCCTAAACAAAGTCTTAGAGGACAACAGAGGTGAAAAAAACGTGCTGACACCGGAACAGGAGGTGAGTCTGATCGACTTTGTGCAAAATGACAAAGTATATCGGAAGTACGTTGATGAGCTTATCATCCTGCTGGGAACCGGGCTTCGTATTTCTGAGTTCTGTGGGCTGACCACGAACCTTGACTTTAAGAATCGCCTGATCCGGGTGGATCACCAGCTTTTGCGGGACCCTAAGAGCGGCTACTACATCGAAACACCTAAGACCAAGAGCGGCTACCGGGAAATTCCCATGAGTGAGCCAGTCTATCAAGCGTTGAAGCGAGTGGTGAAGAACCGTGGAAAGAAAACCACCATTATGATAGACGGGTACACAAACTTTCTGTTCCTCAAAAGGGATGGAACGCCGAAAGTGGGCATGGACTATAACAATATGATAAGGAACCTTTTGAAGAAGTATAACAAGCAGCACAAGGAGCCATTGCCCAATATCACCCCACACTCCTTCCGGCACACGTTCTGTACCCGTATGGCAAACGCCGGTATGAACCCCAAGGCTTTACAGTACATCATGGGCCATGCCAACATCACCATGACGCTGGACTATTACACCCATGTTGATGCCTGTTCCGTAAGGGCAGAGATGGAGCGGCTGGCCGCGTAGTAAAAAGGAAGCGAAAGGCCAGGTTTACTACTTCCGTACTACGTTTCACTGCAAAGTCACTCCAAGATACGCCGAGATATGCGAAACACTCTCCCAAACGGCAAATAGCGGAAACGCCTGAAAATCTAGGCTTTGCCACCATTTGCCGAGTTACATAAGGTTAGGGCCGGAAATTACAAAATCTTTATTATAGGTAATTTTTAGCCAAAAGGAGATGCAGTAAATGCCAATGGCTATATGGGCATGGTTTCGGAGGCTCAATGAAATATTTGGCACAGCGCTTGCACGGGTTATTCGGGCAGGACAGACTGGCTACCAGTTTGCGGCGGAACGGTTGGCATTGGAACCTGGAGAATCCGGGGCGCTTGTGTAACCATTTATTGCGGGCACTTGGAGAGCTGCTGATATCCGAAACCATAAACTTTGAAACTTGTTGCTATGAGGGGGAAGAATTCATGAGTGAATTGAGAGGAGCCTGCATCATCGGGCAGTCGGGAGGCCCCACTGCGGTCATCAATGCCAGCGCGCTCGGGGTGATCCGCACGGCCCTGGACACGGACTGCATCACCCGGGTGCTGGGGGCGGCCAACGGAATCCAGGGCGTCCTGGAGGACCGGCTGTACGATATGGGGCAGGAGGATGCCGGGGAGCTGGAGCTGCTGCGGTACACCCCGTCCTCCGCGCTGGGCTCCTGGCGCTACAAGCTGGATGAGCCCAGCCCGGATGACACCGACTACCGCCGTATTCTCGAGATTTTCCGCAAGTATGATGTGCGCTATTTCTTTTACAACGGCGGCAACGACTCCATGGACACATGCAACAAAATCTCCAAGTACATGCAGTCCGTGGGCTATGCGTGCCGCGTCATCGGCGTGCCCAAGACCATTGACAATGACCTCAACGGCACCGACCACTGCCCGGGCTTCGGCTCCGCAGCCCGGTACATCGCTACCACCTGCATGGAGGTCCAACGGGACACCCATGTGTACGACAACGGAACCATTACCGTTCTGGAGATCATGGGACGCCACGCCGGCTGGCTGGCCGGCTCGGCTGCTCTGGCTGCCTGGGTGGGCTACGGCCCGGATCTCATCTACCTTCCCGAGGTGGATTTTGACATGGAACGCTTTCTGGCGGATGTCCACCAGGTCTATCAGGCGAAGAACAAGTGCCTGATCGCGGTCTCTGAGGGAATCCACCGGGCGGACGGCGCCTTCATCGCCGAAGGAGTTTCCGCCGCCGCCAACGACGGCTTCGGCCACACCCAGCTTGGGGGGCTGGCGGCGCTGCTGGCCGACCTTCTCCGGCAGCGGGAGCCCTCCGCCAAGGTGCGGGGCATCGAGTTGTCCCTCCCCCAGCGCTGCGGCGCCCACAGCGCGTCCCAGACCGACATCGACGAGGCGTTTCTGGCGGGCAAGGCGGCCGTGGAGGCTGCGGTCGCCGGGTATTCCGACAAGATGGTGGCCTTCCGGTGCACCCGGGAGGGAGGCTACCGCTGCGAGACTGTGCTGGAACCCCTGGATATTGTGGCCAACGCGGAAAAGACGGTTCCCCGCGCCTGGATCAACGCCGATGGGAACGGCCTGGAGCAGCCCTTCATCGACTACGTGCTCCCACTGATTCAGGGCGTTCCTCGGGCCCCGCAGGAACACTCCCTCCCCCGCTATGCACGGCTGAAAAAGGTGCTGGTCTCTGATTTGCAGGACGCGTGCAGGCAGAGCTGATTGTACCAGATTACCTACTGATACCCGAAGCCAGCTTGGCGCTGATATCTTCATTCATTGGCCTAATTTGAAGGGGTTCAATGTCTGTGAAGAGATATATGCGGGTGTTTTATGACTATTGATAACATATTAAACAGCGGAAGAACCGGCAAGCGCCAGACTGTTTACGCAAAGACTTTGGGTAAGTTGCGTAAGAAATATGAAATTTCAGAACGACGGCAAGGGGTACAGCACATCACGAGCGTTCGCGGCATTGTGAAACCCGCTTTTCAGATGTCCTACGAGGAGGATATCCTGATCAGGAGCACCTTCAACTGTAAGATGTCCGACGTGGCGCAGAACGACTCCACCAAGCGGATTGCCCTGTCACCGAAGCAGCAGAAGCTATAGAAGGACTTCATTCAGTAATGACTGCACCAACATGGACAATGACAGTATGGACTTGAAAAGACTGCGATACCTCATGAGGTACTCGGCTGCCGTAGATGGTATGGATGAAGACATCCATGCCATCTACGGCAGCGTCAATACCGCTATGGACAAGTGGTTGCCGTCGGAGCAGTGGCAACGGGCGGAAAAGCTCCACTTGTCCTGAAGTGGCAGGTTTCTGTAATCAGATAAAAATAGCCGATATGGTGAGATATTTGACGGAATTAAAAGTTGTAAAAACAAATATATCCCGATAAGAGCCCAAAACATAATGAACGAGGGTCGAATTTTGGAACCGTATTCTGGACTTCTTCAAAAGTCGGTCCCTGTTTGCCTTTTTAAAATTGCAGGGAATTTGTCGTTATGGACGATAGTAAAAACTTGGACAATCAAATTCGTGCATAACCCAAAATGGCATAGAGGACGAAAGTCAGAGGCCGAACCTTGCTCTATATAGAGAACCCTGTACCGAATGATATAGTTCGCAGGCGGAAACCTCAATATATTATATTATTGGATGGTGTGTTAAGTTTAAGTCTACCAAATGTCTACCAAAAGCAGCCCGGAACCGTTGCGGTTCCGGGCCTTTTTGCGCTTGGCATGCCCGGCGTGTCTACCAGAGGTCTACCAACGCCACTTTTTGCCGCTCTTTTGTGTTATTTAGAACTGCATGTGGGGGGAATCCCTCCTTTTTCATGGCTTGCAAGGGGCGTTATACGCCCCTGGGCTTCAAAATTCAGAAGGAGGAAATCCAAATGAGAAACCTCAAGCGGGCTCTCAGCCTGGCTCTGGCGGCGATCATGCTCATCGGCATGATGGTTGTCTCCGCCTCCGCTGCGAGCTACAACGATCTCACCGATAAGGATCAGATCGTGAACAAGGACGCCGTTTCCATGCTGGTTTCCCTCGGCATCATCGAGGGCAAGCCCGACGGCTCCTATGGTCCTACCGAAAATGTTGACCGCGCTCAGATGGCGAAGATGCTCTCCGTCATCATGAACAAGGGCGTGGACAACAGCGCTCTGTACCAGAGCGTCAACTCCGGCCTGACCGATATCACCAGCCACTGGGCCAAGGGCCACATCAACTACTGCTACACCACCGGCATCATTGCCGGCCGTGGCAACGGCAAGTTTGACCCCGACGCGGGCGTGACCGGCTCCGAGGCCGCCAAGATGCTGCTGGTGGCCGCTGGCTACGATCCCGCTATCGAGGGCCTGACCGGCACCGACTGGGAGATCAACACCAACGCCCTGGCCTCCAAGCTGGGCATCTTCCGCAACTTCAAGGGCTCCGTGGCCGTGCCTCTGAGCCGCGACAACGCCGCTCTGCTCATCTACAACGCCCTGGACGTGGAGATGATCGAGAGCTACACCAACAACGGCTACGCCATGGCGTACTCCGATGCCCGCACCATCCTGTCCTCCATGTACGGCGTGTACAAGGTGGAGGGCGTTGTGGTGGGCAACAAGTGGGCTGAGCTGGACAAGACCGACTCCGACTCCGCTCTGAAGGATGGCAAGACCGTGCTGGACACAGTGGTTCTGTACTCCTCCACCACCTCCAACACCACCAAGGACGAGGGCGTGGCCCAGTCCGGTAAGATTGCCTTCAATGTGGACACCCCCGTTGACTTCCTGGGCAAGACCGTGACCATGTACATCGAGAAGACCACCATCCTGTCCGATTCCAAGGTGCTGGGCGTGTCCACCAAGGACGACGTGAACGTGATCAACGCCACCGCTGCCACTCAGAGCACCGTGAAGGATTACCTGAAGGGCACCGGCGTGGCCGTCACCAAGGGCCCCGAGTTC
>OGJU01001506.1_pt1 | contig 14557 bp, 6 predicted proteins | sample 1572251 | NCBI WGS metagenome assembly OGJU01 (sample SAMEA2582144, study PRJEB24529) | metagenome | biome: Human gut stool | place: China | collected 2011
TTTGATGAGGTTCGTGCGCAAGTCGGTCAAGATTTTCCCATTTGGGTCAAAATCAATTCGACCGACCGTTTGGAAAACGGCGTAAGCTCTAAGGACTTTCTAGCTCTTTGCGAAGCATTTGATCGTCGGGGAGCTGCGGCGCTTCACATCAGCGGAGGTCTCCTTGGAGGACCTGCTGTTTCCTTCAGTCCTGCAATAGAAGAAAACCCGCAAAAAGGTTTCTTTGAGGACGCCGCTCACGCCGTTGCCAAGCGCGTGAAGCATGCTTCGATCATTTCAGTAGGCGGATATCGAACTCCGGCCATGATCGAACGGACGCTTGCCGAAGGAGATATCTCGCTCGTCAGTCTGGGCCGACCGCTGACATCCGAACCTGACTTGGTTTCACGTTGGGCCCATGGAGACAGATGCAAGGCGCGTTGCATATCTTGCAATCGTTGCTTTGGCAGCAAAAATATCATTACCTGCGTCGCTTTTGCAGAGACGATGAAGAAGGGGGAGGCAGAATAATTCAAACTGAGTTATTCAAGAAAACGCCGCTTCGCAAAAGCCTCGAGAGGACAGTCTTTTGAAGCGGCGTTTTGTTTGGACCAAGCTATCGTTAGCCAAGGATCTGCCCCGATCCTTGGCCCGCATGGTGAAAATCTCAGAAACGATAGTCGAGACGAACTTGCCCGGCGGAGCCCTGACGTTGACCGACGTAGCCTTTAAGTGCAATGGAAGCAGCCCAAGGCGAATCGGCACTCTTTCGATAGGTTGCCGAGAGCTCGCCGACGCCCGTATTGCCTTCTAGCGAAACGCCGTCAATGGCCAGATTGTTGACATCGGCTTTGAGGTCGGACTGCAGCGTGCGCTCGTAAGCAAGACCGGCGCTCCAGGCAAACTGATCGGTCAGTTGATGGCGTAGGCGCGTGCCGAAGCGCAGCGTGTGAACGAAGACGTCGTCGTATTCCAGAGTCGAGCGATCGGCAGCGTCAATACGGATGCTCTCCGAGGAAAGCCAGTTAAGAGCGTAGCGTCCGTAGACTTCCGTCATAAGCGTATCCGTGAGCGCGAATCGCATGCCGGCTCCGAGGTGCGCTGCGGCAAAGAGAGAATTGTCGTCAAACGTGGCTCCGGAAGAGGCAAAGCGGCCGGAATAGTCGGTGGAAGACATACCGCCGTGCAGTGAGGCGTCCAGGAAGAACGTGTCGCTCACAAAGTGCCGCAACGCCAGACCGACGCCGTAGTAATTGTGATCGGCATTGCCGCTTGAGGTTCCGTAGCGATTGTCCGAGTCGCCCCAGCCCGCTTCGAAGAATGCGGCAAGCACCGTGTCGGAAACACGGGTCGAAGCGCCGACGATCAGGTGCATGCTGTCAAGATCCAGGTCGCCTGCGGTGTCATAAGAGGACTTTCCGCCGTACATGGCGCCGAAAAGTGTCGTTGCATCGGAACGGGCCGACGACTCTGCCATCAGCAGGCCTTCATCGGCAACAAACTCGGTTGCCTGGCTGATCATTGCCATAGAACCGAGAATGCTTTCCGACAAAGTTGAAGCGCTCGAATTAGCTGATTTGCGGTAGGAGCTTGCGTCGAGAATGTCTTTGAGCGTGTCACTTGAGATCGTGCCGCTCAGCGTCGAGTCCTCGGCAACGTTCCACGATTCGGTCGTGAAAGTGTCCGACTTGCTAAAGACGGTGTCCTTGGAAACTGCTATCGTCTGGCCTTCGGCAAGGTCGATGAGTTCAAAGCTGTCGCCCGGATTCAGGCCGCTGACATGAATGTTGACGGAAGTATCGGACAAGTCCCAAACGCTAGAGTCGTTTCCATTGAGTGTGCTGACGGACAGATCGTCTTGACTGTTTACGCCGAGCGTCAGGATCGGAGCCGAGGCATTTTCTTTCGTGACGTAGAAGTCGACGTTGTCAAAATGCGTGAGGTAATTTTCAACGGTGTTGTTTCCGGACAGGATGAGGCGGCTGTCCTCACCGAATGAGTCCTGTGAGCTGTAGTCGCCGTATACACCCATGACGCTACCTACGGTTGTGTTGGAAAGCGTCAGCGTATTGCCCGAAGAGGTCCCCAAAGATGTTGTGCCTGCCAATCGGGCAAGCGATACGGTTCCCTTAACAGTCGAGTCGGCGATGACAATGGAGGTGTTGACGATATCGACATGATCGCTACTTCTGGCTGAAACGCCGATGATCGTGTTCACAACGGAATGATCCGTAACAGCCACCGTTGTGTTTTCTATAGAAGCTGAATCAACGGAATTGAGTCTGACGCCGTAGACCGAACTGACTTCGGAGCCCGCAATCTGAATGGTCGTTCCGACTGCTTGCGCCGATAGGAGATTCTCGGCACTGATACCGGAAATATCCGCGTCGCCTTCCTGCATTTTCACGTTGGAAAGGATGACCGCGTTGTTCGTAAAGACGGCAGTTGATTGCTGAGGGTTGGAAAAGTCAATGTCACCGGAAGCTGAAGCACCGACGATTTGCCAACTGCCTTGAATGGTCGAGTCGCTGATGGAAACACGGTTGGAGTGCAGTTCGAACGAAGCCGGAGTTCCGCTGGTTGCTTCGACGCCGTATGCGGTGGCAGAGTCTTCGGACAAATTCTCACCCAACGTGCTGTCGCTTACTTCCAGAGCATTGTTGTGAGCTACAACGGAACCAAAAGACGTATCGTCGTACAACAAAGAAAGCGAAACAAGCGAGCCTCTCAACGTGCCTGTGACTGAGGAGTGTCGGATGTCGAGACGGCCGTTTAAAGCCTCGGCATTGTGACGTCCCTGCACGCGGCTTGCATAGATATGTCCTGTGGCGTTTGCGTCGGTTTGAAAATTATCGAGTATCACGCTGGCGTCAGACGAGAAGACCGAGATTGCCGATTGGAGATGATCCGCTTCAATCGAATAGGATGACTGCCCGTCAAGCGTCACGTTGCTGATGACGACGGAGCTTTGCTGCGTCGTTAGCGCCCCAGTTTCGGAGCCGAGCATCTTAACGGCAGCAATCTCAAAGCTATGATCACCGACGAACGTGGAATCCTGAATCGCAACGGAATTGTCGAGTGTTTGCGCGCTCTCGGTGACGCTGGCACGGAGCGCATACACGTTGACCGACAGCTTGGAGTCGGTGATGCGGACGGCGTTCTGATCAGCTGCGAGCTGTCCAATTGTTACCGATGAGAGATTTTCTCTTAAAAAGCTTCCGATGTCCGGAAGGCTGCCTTGACGGGTATACGCGAGATTTGCCTGATCGATTTCCAGAAGATTGCCGCTTGCCGTGAGCGAATCAATATTGGTTTGATCGGTTATCAGTGCCGTGGCGATTTCATAGGTGTCTGTATCTTCAGCCAATGCCCCGGAGAGCTTGAGCGTGTTGTTTCTCAGATACAGTGTTCCGATGTCTGACGCTCCGGTCACCTGAACGGCTGAAAGTCTGCCTGCGGTCAGTTCGGAGCCGAGCGGGCGGCTGACGGTGAGCGTCGAATTGTCAAGACGAACTTCATTGCCGGCCAAATCGTGGCCTAATGTGGCGGAAACCCAAAGATTGGGCATATGGCCGGCTTCGGGGTTTGCCAACGGAAAGAGCGTACTGTCGACTGGTTCGGAGGCGGCTTGAGAGCCGGTTAAAACCTGATCGGCGTAGTACCAGATATCGGAGTTGAGGCTCCAGGCATGAGCCTGAAAAGTCATGGCCAAAAGGACGGCAGAAGCCAGAAGCGTATGTCGGGGCATGGAAACTGATTGGGCAAAATTTGGCAAAAAAAACAAAGCTAGATTTTATGTGTCCTCAGGCGTGCCGATGCATTGTTTTTGTTGTTTTTTTTTCTGTGGTTCTTGATTTGCGGCAGATCGCGGACCGGTACAAAAACCGGGGAGAGGATAAGTGACGCGTTGCATACCACATTTTTCGAAACAAAGACAGTACGGCAAAGCTAGACGAACCTATTTCGCGACATAATCTCCAGGAATTTTCAAGCTATCGTCGCTTGTTGCCGATTTAGGCAAATTGCTTTGCAGGTGTGTTTTCGGTTTGATCACCCGAAAACTCGAGAATCCAAGACGATTTATCCGGATAAGAAATGAATAAACCATCTCTGATTGCTGCAGCTGTGGCTGCTGTTTTGACAACTTTCAGTCACGGGTCGGCAGCGGCTCCCTGGACTCAAACCAGCTTGGACAAAGTTATCGGTGAGCAGGCAAGCGGCGAAGAACCGGTCTTGCAGGATGTTGCTTTGAATCTTGACCAAGGCCAAATCCGGTCCGGTGCTTCTGCTGCGGCCGTGATGGTTGACGGCACTCGGAGTGCTTCGGCAATCCGAAACAGTCTGACGCTTGCGTTGAGTGAGGATTGTTCCCTTGCTGAGCTTGCCGCAGCAGAGGTGTTCGCTCGCAGCGAAGTTCAAACGGTTCAAACGTCGGCTCAAGCCTCCGACAATATATTGAGCGTGCAGGCAAAAAACGTTACGGCTTCCGGGCGATGGACCGGAGCTTCGGTCGAGTCTAGTTCAAATGCACTTGCCCAAGGCAACGGACTCAATGTGACGGTCGAAACGCTTGATGTCTTGTCGTGGGGAGAAAGTACGGGCTTTTACGGTTCGGTCGTTGACGGTTCGACAGGCACGGCGTCAGGCTCATGGGTAACGATGAGCGTCGGGACAGCGGAAGCTCGGGAAATGCAAGTCGCCGGGGCTCAGGTGACCGGCGTATCGGCAGAAGCTTTGAATAACAAAGTCACCGTTGGTTTCGATGAGTATGAGGTTGAGGAATTGAGGCTCTATGGCGGTCGAGCCACGGCACAGCCGACTTCCGACACCGAGCAGAAAGCCACACAGGCCATTGCTTCAAATAATGAAGTCACAGGAGTTTTCGGAACCGTCGGGGCCGATTCGGAAATCCAAGTGTATGGGGGTGGAGCCCGGGCTTATGGCCAGGATGCGGTTTCGGTCGCTGACGGCAATAGTACGAGAATTGAGATTGTCGAGATAGCGGGTTCGTCGTCACAGAATCCGTTCTTAAGCATTCATGCCGGTGAGTCGAATGCGGAAAACGAATACGGTGACCCGATGCCACAGTCTTCGCAGGCAAGTGCTTCAAGCAACGTGCTGACCGGATATTTCGGAAGCGTCAGTGGTTCGGATTTTGATCTGACTGCAGGCAGTGCCAAGGCCGATGGGCTGGATGCGGTCTCGGTGGCCGACAGCAATCGCTTGACGTTTGAGGTCACCACTTTGTCATCCAATCCGTACTTTACTGTCACAGGAGGCAATTCGGCAGCCGGAAGCACAAGCAGTGCTTCTCAGGTCCAGTCTGCGCAGGCAAGCGCTTCGGGAAATGAGGTGTCGGGACTTCTCGGAAGCGTGAATGGAAGAGTGAGCGGTATGACCGGGCAGTACATACGCATGGTTGCGGGCAATGCCGAGGCCTATGGGCAGGATGCGGTCTCGGTGGCCGACAGCAATCGTTTTACGATTGAAATTTCCAGTCTGGCATCGGCTCCGACTACCACCGTTATCGGAGGTACGGCGCTGGCCGGATACACAGACGACGATTTCTTGTCATTGTCCGCGCAGGCAAGCGCTGCGGGCAATGTGGTCACGGGGAATTTCGGAAGCATCAGTGATTCGGACTTGGCTATGGCTGCGGGCAATGCTCGGGCCTATGGGCAGGATGCCGTGTCATTTGCTGAAGGCAATCATCTGACATTTGAGACTGCAACTTCGGTATCGAACTCCACTTTGGAGTTTTACGGCGGTTTTTCAGCGGCCGAAAGTGCAAGCGGCGATTTGCAGTCCGCACAGGCAAGCGCTTCGGGCAATAAGGTGTCGGGACGTTTCGAAAGTGTCAGTGATTCGACCATATCCATGTTTGCCGGCAGTGCCGCGGCCAACGGACAGAATGTGGTTGCCCTCGCCGATGGCAATCAATTGGATTTGGAGATCTCCTCTTTGTCATCCAGTGATGATTCCGGTGATGATTCTAGTGATGGTTTTTCTGTTATCGGGGGTAACTCAGTAGCCGACAGCTTAAGTGTCGCGTTGCCGTCAGTGTCTGCTCAAGCAAGTGCTTCGGGCAATGAGGTGTCGGGACGTTTCGAAAGTGTCAGTGATTCGTTCATATCCATGATTGCCGGCAGTGCCGCGGCCTACGGACAGGATGCCGTGTCGTCTGCCGACGGCAATCGTCTGACATTTGAGATTGCAACCTCGGTATCGAATTCCACTCTGGATATTCAAGGAGGCCTTGCAATGGCCGGAGGTGCAAGCGGCGATTCACAGTCCGCACAGGCAAGCGCTTCGGGAAATCTGGTGACGGGAGTCATCACGGGTTCTTTCGATCAATCTTCAAGTCTGGGAATTAACGGCGGACGAGCAATGGCGGTTGCAGAAGATTCAACAGCGGTTGCCGACAACAATCGGGTTCAATTGAGTCTGGAAGGTGTCGCTGCCGACGGTTCCATTTCACTTCTGTTGTCCGGCGCAGTTGCGCAGGCACAAACAAGAGCTGCTGCCGGGGGCAATCTTGTGGTTGTCTCAGGGAAGGATACGGTGGTAAGCGGCACACTTTACGGCGCACAAGTGACGACGCTTCAATGGTCGGGGGAGGCGGATGCTTCCGGCAACAGGGTCGAAGTTTCCGGTATTAAATTGACCGGTTCGATCACCGGGGCTCAGGTTTGCAATGAAAATAAATTGGGCTCGGCCGTCGCGGAGGGCAACGTTGTCGTGATTTCGAACTCCACGATCGAGGACAACGTGACCGGTGCGAATCTCTTGGGTTCTCACATCAATGCCAGCGGCAATACGGTGATTTTGGGTGAGGGTACAGTTGTTAACGGTAATGTGACTGCTGTTGTCGATGCCAATGGTGTTTTGGCCCGTTCATCCGGGGGCGAGTTTTCAAGCACATACAGCAATAACCGGGTGGTGATGAACAACGCGACGGTCACCGGCGCTGTCAGCGGGGTGTCATCGAACTCCGGCTCATTGCCCGTGGATATGCAGACTGCCGGAAACACTCTGGTTCTTGCCGGGCACAATGAAGCGGGCACAATCGCCGGATTTGAAACGCTGGATTTGACGCTGTCCGAGCAGAACAAAACGCAAAGCGTCTTGACGCTCACGGGCGGTAAGTCGACGCTCAGCGACGCCACCATTGTGATCCGCGGTGCCGAAGTGCTTGAACAAGGCAAGTTGATTGAGGCCGTTGATGGAGCAAATTTGTCGGTTAAGGATGCCACTGTTGAACTGCGAGGGACTTTTATCAAGAAAGTCGCGCAAAACGTTGACTTTACTGTCACGGAAGGCGAAGGCAACGGTTTGACGACCGACTCGGATGTGCTTGCTTCGGCCAAGGTGCAGGCGACTGAATCGGCCTCAAGTTTGAGTGAGTCGCTTCTCGGCACGGCCGCCTTTGTGCGCCAGGGGGCCGAGTTTGTGGCCGACGACGGTTTGGCGACCATGGAATTTGCCGCCCGCAGCAAACAAGGTCTCAACGCCTTTGCGGTTATGCAGGGGAGCTCCATGCACTACGACGCTTTGTCAGGCGTGGACGTTTCGGGCTTTGCGCTGCTTGCCGGCGCCGCAGTGCAGCAAGGCAATCTTACCTTTGCGAGCTTCGTTGAAAGCGGATGGGGCAATTCCGAGGGCGACATCGCCAAGAACAGCACTGATCTGAGTTACTTTGGCGTCGGCTTGGCGGCCCGTTATCGCTTTGAGAGCGGCTTTTACGGCGAGGGCGCCGTTCGCCTGGGGCGCGCGAGCAGCGACTTTGCCGCCAGCTTTGTCGAGGATGGTGATCGCGCTCGTTATGAGTCTGACGTCTTCTATGCCACCATGCACATGGCTGCGGGCTACGAATTGCCGCTTAACGATTTCGTGACGGCCGACATGTATGCGCGCTACACGTTCTCGTTCCTAGACAACGACTCGGTGGATTTGAACGATGCGGCGCAGTCCCGAGCCGAACTCGATTCGGTGGTTGCGCATGCGCTTCGCATCGGTGCACGTGTCAAAGGCGGCTTTACGGACGCCGTCAACTGGAAGGCGGGGATTGCCTACGAACACATGTTTGATGGAGCAGCCGACGGCACCGTTGACGGGGTTTCGATTACGGAAGCTGAAATGGACGGCGGCAGCGTCATCGGTGAACTGGGTGTTTCTGTGAAGCCCGGCAGTGAAACGAGCCCCTGGACGCTGCAGTTTGCCCTCAAGGGTTACCTTGGCGAACGCGAGGGTGTGAGCGGCAACGGGATGTTGGTCTACAGCTTCTGATTGATTGTGCGGAAATCGAAACGCAGGAAGCTCTTCGGATTGACCTGTGGAAAGATTTTAAGAAAGGAAATATCGATGTTGATTGCGAACTTACGTACGAAACGCACGCTTTTGTCGTTGGCGGTCGCGGCGGCACTCACTCTGTCGGTTCAGGCCAGTGCCGCCGATACCTTGCAAGGCAAAGTCGTTGCGGACGAGGCGCCCAACTATTCCGCTCAGTCGGGTAAACAGTACTGGGTGCTCACGGGAGCCGAACAAACGGCGGAAAGCAATGCGTTGACGATCAACGACGCCAACGGCACCGTCAAGCTTCCGGACCAAATTCCGGTCTCGCACATTTATCTGTCCGAGGCCGACAAGGCTGTTGCAAACGGCAATCAAATGACGATCGGAGGACAGAAATCAACTTTTGCTTCTGCGATCTTGCCTACGAACATCTGGGCGGATAACTGCGAATCTTTTGAAGCCGACGCAAACAAGATGACTTTGAACTCAAGTGTTGATGCGGCCGGAAGCTATGCTTTTTCGAACATTTTTGCCACACGGATCGGCGAAGCGACGATCCGAAACTCCGAGACGATGATCAATGATGTTGAGATCAACGTGACCGTCGATCCGTCCGGCGTGTCATTGGAGGACCGTGGAGCGTTCTGGGCTTGGGGGGCTTATGTCGACAACTTCAGCGCCGATGCGGGAATGACAAGTTCCGTGCATTTTTCGGAAAACAGCCTGACGTTAAGCGACACGAAAATTGCTGCACCGAAGGAGATGTATGTTGACGGTGTCATGACTGAGCAGGTGAACACGGTTGTCGCAGAGGGCAACCGATTTGTTCTTGAAAATCTGTCGATCAGCACGGACGACGGTTATTTTCGCGGTGTGACCGCGTTCGGTGCGGACGAGGTTCAAATTCACCGAAATGCAACGACGGTGAAAGATCTTACCCTGTCGCCGAAGACTTTTGCCGTCGTCGAGGGCATGGAGGTCTATGGCTTCGGTCGGGCTGAGGCCGCAAACAATACCTACACGGCCGACGGGATTGAGCTCAACGGCAGCGACCTGATTCTTAGCGGCGGTTGGTTCCAAGACGGCGATTCGGTGGTCATTTCCAACAATACGGTCAATATTGCCGACGTCACCGCGGGAAGCGTATCGGGAGAATTGCTCACGGTTTACGGCATTCAGACAAGCGATGTGGCCGATGTGTCGGCCAATGCGACGACGGTCACGCTGGACAAAATCGCATTGTCGCCGTGGGATGCCGGCTCTTCCGTCGAGACCGAGAGTTTGTGGGCCCGTGCAGTATCGGTGTCCGATGCCGAAACGGTATCGGCAAACGACAATCTCCTGTCAGCCCATGATGTGCACGTCCACTCGGCAATTCTTTCGGCGGCGTACGTGAGCGGTGAAGACACCGCGTCGGTCTCGTTGATCGGCAACAAGGTCGAGCTGAGCAATTCCGAGACGATGCAAAGTACGGATTTTGAAAACGGTCTGACGATCTACGGTGCGCGCGCTGCGATAACCGGCAACGCCGAAATCTCCCGCAACGAAGTGTCGGTGAAGGATGTGACGGCTGCGGATCTGCGTTTGTACGGCGGCCGTTATTGGGCGGTCGGCTTGGCACAAAATGCTTCTGTTGTGATGAACGGCAACCTGCTTGAAGTGGAGAATGTCACGAACACCGGACCGGAGGCCGATCTTTGGGCGGCGCGCGCCGGTTTGGGGGACGAGGCTTACCATAGCGGTGCGGACAACTCAACGGTTACGCTGCAAAACAATCGGGCTCGCGTTTTGGATTCCAAGTTTACCGGTCAGCTTGGAGTAGCGGGAGCCGAAGTCGATATCCGCGGCAGCGCCGATGTTTCGAACAACGCCGTGGAGCTCCGCAACGTAACGGCCGATCATTTCTCTGCTCTAGGCGCGAGTTATGTGGGTTATGTGACGGCTGATCAAGCTGATGTGGTGATGAACGGCAACACGCTGATTGCCGAAGGCGTGACGGCAAGCAATTACTCTCAATTTGTCGCCGCACGGTCGTTCTTTACTGACGGCGATGAAGAAGTCTACGGACAGAACATCCTGATGCAGGGCAATCGGCTCGAGATGACGGACGCGACGCTTTCGGGTGAGAGTTATGTGATGTCGGTCAGTGCCACGGACGCCGGTGAAGCGCGGGCGCTCAACAATACGCTTGAGGTTTCCGGACTTACCGCCAGCAATGATCAAGGCACTGCGGAGACTATTGTCGTAGCGGCCCATCTTTATGCGACGCAGGCTGTGGCTGAAAACAATGCGATGGTCATCAAGAATTCGTCGTTTGCCGGGACCACGGCATTGGAGGGCGTGAATCTGACGACTGAAAACCGGGGTGTTGTTTCCGGAACCGGCGTTTCCATTTCCGGGGCGACGGTCACCGGATACGGCCTCATTCAGGCGGTTGCCGTACAAAGCCCAAACACGGTCGAAGTTGACAATTCGACACTGCTGTTGAGCGATGTCAGCATGGAAGGTGAACAAGCTCTGATTGCCGGCGTCGCTATCTTTGGCAAAACCGTTTCGGTTCAAAACACCTTCGTGCAGGCAACTCAGCTCACTATGAAGGACAATGGGGAGCGCAATGCGTTGGGCGGCGTTTCGGTGGAGATCAACGATGGCGGTACGTTCACAAACGAGAATACCGTCGTATCGTTGTTGAACAATTCTGAAATCACTGACGGTTACGTGGCCGGCACCCTTGTGTCGTTAGTTGACGGCGGTCAGGTTGAGATCAATAACCAGACGGTCGTGGTCTCCAACAGCACGGTCGACGACGTGTACGGCACGGGCATTGTCGCCTCCGGTGACGTGAGTGCGCGTATCAACAATCAAACGATCGTTTTGGATAACGCAACCGTTGTGGGCGGTGTGTACGACGTTTCCGTTAAAAGCGAGACTTCGACGCGCGGCGGCAATGACGTTGAGCTCACCAACAGCCGTTTGCAACTATCCGGCACCAACAAAGTGGGCTCCATCAGCGGATTTGACACGATCGGGCTCAATGTCACCGAAGCGAATAAGGAGAAAGCCGTTCTGACCGTCACCGATGCCGATGCAGGCCAAATGGAATTCAACGGAGTTACGATCGAAATCGCTTCCGACGATTTCCTCGAGAGTTCCGACACGTATCAGCTCATCAATGTGGAAGGCGGCACCTACACGTTCACAGATTTGACGGTCAAGGAAAGTCACACCTTCCTTGAGACGACTTACACGGCCGAAGACGATGTGGTTTTGGATGCCGATCATGGTCTCACTAGCGAAAACGATCTCTTTAACAACAAGATCGTGAAAGCGACCGAAAGCTCCAAGACGCTTGCCGAGTCGCTCCTTGGTACCGTCGCGTTCATTAACCAGGGCGCCGAATTCATTGCCGACGAAGGCATTGCGGCGATGGTGGATGCAGCCAAGCTTGGAGAAGTGACAGCCTTCGGCGTGATGCAGGGCGGATCAACGCACTACAACACGGGCAGTTACGTGGACGTTGACGGCGTTACCTTCATGGCCGGCGCCGGCTTGAGAGTCAATCCGAACTGGACCATGGCCGGTTTCGTTGAAGCTGGCTGGGCCAACAGCGCCAGCCACGTGGAAGGCACGCGCGGCGACGGAGACCATGAATACTTCGGCGTCGGTTTTGCCACGCGTTATCAGACCGACGGCGTTCTTTACGCCGACGGCTCGCTGCGAGCGGGTCGTGCGACGACCGAATTTGCGGGCCGCTACGGGCAGGATTCGGCCAGTTACGACGCCAAGAGCCTCTACATGTCGGCGCACGTCGGCCTGGGTGCAATGTGGGGTCTCAACGAGAGCCTGAAACTGGATACGTATGCGCGCTACATGGTCACGTATCTCGATGACGACGACGTGAGTCTGAATAACCGCTACAACGATAAGCTTGAACTCGACAGCACCGTGACGCACGCATTGCGTGCCGGCGCCCGTCTCTTGGGCGACTTCAACGACTACGCCTCCTGGAAGGTGGGAGCCGCCTACGAGCACGTCTTTGACGGGGACGCCGAAAGCGCGGTGAATTCCTTCAGTCTCGACGTACCTAGCCTGGAAGGCGACACGGGTGTCTTTGAATTGGGGCTGCGCATCCGTCCGTCTCTGGAGAGCAACTGGGCGGTGGATCTCGGAGCCAAGGGCTATGTGGGCGATCGGGAAGGTGTCACGGGCAATATGACCGTGCGCTACAGCTTCTAAGGCGGTGCGATCACTGCTGCAAAAGAGACCTACTCCTTGTTCGGGCTGGAGACATCGATATCGTCGTAGCAGACGTTTAGTTTCCAGCCCGCATCGTCAATGAGACCTCGCAGATTCAAAATCTTTTCCGCTCAGCAGTGATGAGATGCCCCGAAATACCGGTTCAGATGCTCTTTGAACCGTTGCATATCCTCAGCAATTTGCGGATTTTTCAATACGTCGTTTGCCATGAATGATGGTAAAGGTCGCATACGGAGAAACTGGAAAGTTTTGTGAACCGGCATCAACACGGCGTCAATTCCTTTTCCTTCAAAGAACTGCAGCGGATCGTCAAAGGCTTCTTTTGGTGCATTCCAAGTGGAACTCAGCATATAAGTCTTGCTGACGCACACGCCTCCACGTCCGTAAAGTTGCGTGGCATCTGAGCGAGTTCGTCCGTCACCTCCATTGATGCGCGGATCCAAAAACACTTCGTCCTGGTAACGCTTGACCTGCCATGGTGGATTCATCCACCAAGCCGGAAATTGAAGGATGATGCTGTCCGCATCGATAATCTTTTCCACTTCTTCGTCAACCGAAAACTCTCGGTCCACAGTGGTCACGGTCACCTGATGGCCGAATGAGTTCAGTACGTCGGTTGCCAGTTCCACAAAACTGTGCGTCAATGTTCCGCCTGTCCCATGCCATTTTGCGCCGCCGTCAATGATCAATACCTTACTCATTTTCTCCTCTTAACTGCTTTTCCTATTTGCCATTACTTTGCGGATTGACGATGACAAATTCCTTCTTGGTCGCTTCGATGGCGTGCCAGACTCCCGAAAATCCGGGATGCAGGATGAAGCTCTGCCCGGCAACAAAGCGCTGCGGCTTACCACCGTCTTCGGTAATCTCCGAAACACCCTCCACAATGTGGCAGTACTCCCAATGATCGTCTGCCGTCGTGAAGTGCCATTTGCCTTCGGTACTTTCCCAAAAACCGGATCGAACATCTCCCGTCTTGTCCACTCTTGTCACCTTGAATTCCGGATTTCCTTCAAGGACATCAACACGAGCAAACAAAGGACCGTATGAGAACGGTGTTAGTCCGTCGGCTGTGAAACGCACGATTCTTCCGGCATCACCATTGGCAAGAGCCACCGGTGACTGTCCGGAACATCCGACAAGACAAGTCACAAGCAAGAGACCACAGAACAGCTTTTTCATATCGAAGGAAAATTGACGGAGACTTCCTATTGGGAAGCCCCGGACAGCGACCCGGAACAGGCGGCTATGATGTTTATCTGCAAGCGGCTCAAACTGAATTACAAGAAGCTGTCCGAGGAAGAAAGGAAGTGGCTGAAGCGGATTGCGCAGAAGTCGGACTTGCTGAAAAATCCAAACCCACAGCGGGGGAGAAAATAAGTGGGCGACAAAAACAAATTTTACAAAACGGAGGATACCATGAAGAAAGACGATAGAGAAAGATGTTCGTGGGCAACCACAGAACTCTATAAAGAATACCATGATGAGGAATGGGGAAAGCCCGTTCATGATGATAGAAAACTATTTGAAATGTTGGTTCTTGAAGGTATGCAAGCCGGATTATCATGGCTGACGATATTAAATAAAAGAGCTGCATTTAAGGAAGCCTTCAACGAGTTTGATTATCAAAAAATTGCTCTCTATGACGAAACTAAAATTGATGAGTTAATGCAAAATCCCAATATTGTTCGCAATAGATTAAAAATTAAGTCGACAATCACAAACGCACAGCAATTTATCAAAATCCAAGAAGAATACGGAAGTTTTGATAAGTTTATTTGGTCTTATGTTAAGAATAGACCGATTCATAATCATTTCAAATCGGAAGCGGACATTCCTGCAACAACGCCACTTTCAGATAGAATCAGTAAAGACTTAAAAAAACGAGGCTTTAAGTTTGTAGGCAGCACGATTATATATGCGTATATGCAGGCAATCGGAATTGTAAATGACCATGTGAAAGGTTGCTATTTGTATGTACCAGAATAATTCAATATTTCGGTACAATTTATCGAGAGATAGCAAAGCC
>OGJU01001526.1_pt1 | contig 14346 bp, 10 predicted proteins | sample 1572251 | NCBI WGS metagenome assembly OGJU01 (sample SAMEA2582144, study PRJEB24529) | metagenome | biome: Human gut stool | place: China | collected 2011
GAATCTTTTGGCAGAAGGGATAGGAACAGTTTTTCTGGTTTGGGCAAAATAAATGTTCTACCGTTGTTTTCATATCCTGTGTTATATCATTTAAAATATCTTCCAACACGTCATGGATATCGTAATAATGCAGATAAAAAGTACCTCTGTTTATTTCAGAAATTTTACAGATTTCAGTGACCGTGATTTTTGTGAAATTTTTTTGCTTTAATAATTCTAAAAAAGTTTCCTTTATGCTTTGCCTGGTATATCTAGTACGGCGGTCTTGCTTGCTTGTTTTTTCCGACATAATGGCCTCCATTGAATGTATGCTTTACAATGTATCATTTCTCAACAGTTTTTGGGATGTGTTGAGGAACAGAACAGATTTTATAGATTGATTATTGTAATTTATATAATGACAACTATAATGAGGCTTAAGTAAAAAGTCAACAGATTGTTCAGAATTTTAGGAGGAAAAATATGGGACATGTAATTGCTGTATCAGGAAAAGGCGGTGTAGGGAAAACAACCCTTTGTGGGTTGTTGATTCAATACTTATGTGAAAATGGAAAACATCCGGTTTTAGCTGTAGATGCAGATGCAAATGCGAATTTGAATGAAGTGCTCGGCGTTGAACCGGAGATTACACTCGGAGAACTGAGAGAAGAGATTGAACGTGCAGGAGTTGACCCACGATATCAGATCCCATCCGGTATGACGAAGCAGGCATATCTGGAAATGCGTCTTTCTGATGCGATTGTGGAAGAAGATGATTATGATCTGATGGTAATGGGGCGAACCCAGGGACAGGGCTGCTATTGCTTTGTAAATGGTCTTGTGCAGACCCAGGTTCAGAAACTGCAAGGTCATTATCCATATATTGTGGTTGATAACGAAGCAGGTATGGAACATATCAGCAGAGGAATCCTGCCAATGATGGAAGTTGCGATTCTTGTAAGTGACTGTTCCAGAAGAGGTGTTCAGGCAGCCGGACGTATTGCAAAGCTGATGAAGGAGTTAAACTTTAAACCACAGAAAACTGGATTAATCGTGAATCGTGTTCCGGATGGAAAACTGGATGCCGGAACTCTGGAAGAAATTCGAAATCAGGGACTGGAATTGTTAGGGGTTGTGCCACATGATGACCAGGTATATCAGTATGACTGTGATGGAAAGCCGATCATACAGCTTCCGAAAGATTCTCCTGTAAGAAGTGCACTGGGAGAAATTGTAAAGAAGTTAGGATTGTGAGTTGGAGGATTGAAAGTTTGAAGATTGAGTAAACAGAAATATTATCTGATTTGGCATAACTAATTGTAAAGAAAGGAAAATCTTCATGAGAAATCATTGGGCAGAAATAGAAAAATATTTAGAAGACCAGAAGATAGCGCAGGAACTAATTGGAGAACTGAGAGATTTTCACATGCGTTATGAGGTAGAGGATCAGGTAAAGGAACGGGTAGAAAAACCGGATATCCTGTTTTATGGGAAAAAGATTCTGGAAATGTCAATAGCAGCGCTTCTTCAGGGAGATAACCTGTTACTTTCCGGTGCGAAAGCTACAGGGAAAAATGTACTATGTGAGACACTGGCATGGATATTCGGAAGACCGGAATACGACATTTCTTTTCATGTAAATACAGACAGTGCCGATCTGATTGGAACGGATACCTTTATAAATAATGAGGTTCGCCTTCGGAAAGGCCCCATCTACCAATGCGCGGAATTTGGAGGATTTGGAATCCTGGACGAAATCAATATGGCAAAAAATGATGCGGTTTCTGTACTGCATGCCACACTGGATCATCGGCGCAGAATCGATATTCCAGGATATAACAGGATTTTACTTCATCCGGCAACACGATTTATCGGCACGATGAATTATGGTTACGCAGGTACCAGAGAGCTAAATGAAGCATTGGTTTCAAGGTTTATGGTAATTGATATGCCTGAAATGGATGAGGATAGTGTCCTTTTTGTATTAAGACAACATTTTCCAGATGGGGAAAAAAGTGCACTGAAAGCTTTTGCAGGACTGTTTCTGGATTTGCAGATCAAAGCTTATCATGGAGAAATCTCAACAAAATCTCTTGACCTGAGAGGATTGGTTTCTGCTGTAAAAGCAACAAGAAGCGGACTTTCTCCAATTGATGCAATCCAGATGGGGATCATAAATAAAAGTTTTGATGTATTTGAAAAAGAGATCGTAGAAGATGTGGTTTCTACCAGAATCCCATCTTCCTGGACCGGAAAAGACATATGGGGGTAAACTTGTATGGAGGATGTCAGATGGCCGGCGGAACAACTGGAAGAACATCGTCTGGAGATCAGCAATCGTATCAGAAATCTTTTTTGGACAGTCAGTGGTGATTATGATATGGAATTTGAACCGGACACAGAAAAATATGTTTATTCAAAACAAACGGTTCTATATGAGGCAGTGAAGCAGGGTGCCTTTGCACGATATTTTGATCAGAAGAAACTTGGCATGTATTTGATGAAAAAATTACATTTTTCTGCTGGAGAAGATATGCTTTTGCCTCTTGCTGGATTATGCATGGATGCTGCTGTGGAGCGTTTTATCATTCGAGAACGTTTGGGAACAAAGGAAATCAGAGAACAGGCGTTCAGAGAATTGGAAAAGGCAGAGGAAGAGCAGGTATCAGACAAAGCTGGAACAGACCTGATTCACAGGATTAGGCTTCTGTATATAAGGCATGTTCTGGAGAACACAGACGATAAGGGAGTGAATCCACAGACAGAGATTGCATTGTACAAGATTCTTTCTCTGAAGGATGCGGAAAATACGGAAGATGTCATAAACGTGATAGATGAGATTTATAATCATGTTCTGGATCCCTCTTTTGAAAAAAGGAATGGAAATCTGGAGAAGATTCTGAATTTACCGGATATGGCATTGGCCAATGACGCGTGTCAGGAATGCATGACGGATGAACAGATGGAAGACATCATTCAAAAATATCTTTCTAATATCAAAAAAAAGATGATGAGTCTGGATATCAGAAACAAAAAGAAAAAAAGATTTTATTTCTCTCCGGAAAATGAAGAAGTTCCGGAAAGCTCGGAGAATATAAATCCACAGGCAGTGCGACGGATACGGGAATATGTGGAACTGAATTACGGAAAATCGTATCTAAGTGAATCGGAGCAGGCCAGAATCAACCGGAAATTTTGTACAGGAATCCACAAAAACTGTATCCTGTATCTTACAGATGGAATTTTACAGAGCCCTGTGATAAAAAATAATCAATACCGTTTTTCTCAGCTGCAGTTTGAAAAAAATAAAGCCTATTATGGAAATAATCACTGGATCATCAAAAGAAATATTTCTGTGTTGGCAGAGTCACTGAAACGGGCATTTATAATCCGAAAGGATGATTCTGTCAGCAGATCTGATGCAGGGCAGCTTGTTCCTGAGAGGTTATGGAAAATTGGAAGAACAGACGATGACAAGTTATTTAATAGAAAAAAGAGATCAGAAGATTCTGAGTTTGTAATAGACGTCCTGATTGATTCCAGTGGTTCCCAGGCTGGCAGACAGCCTCAGGTAGCGGCGCAGGGATATATTATCAGTGAAGCATTAAGCCAGGCAGGAATTCCTCATCGAGTGACAGGATACTGTGCTTTCTGGGGATATACAGTACTTCAGAGATTTCGGGATTATGAAGATCCAAGGGAAACAAATGAAAGAATCTTTCAATTTCGGGCATATGCCAATAACAGAGACGGGCTTGCATTGAAAACTGTCTGTTCCTCTCTCATGGAGCGACCGGAAAAAAATAAGATTTTAATCGTATTAAGTGATGGAAAACCCTGTGATATGAGCATACAACGACCAGGAACCCGCCAGCCCAAGATCTATGACGGAGAAGGAGCTGTGAAAGATACTGCATATGAGGTGCGTCGGGCCAGAAATCAGGGAATTTTCGTAATTGGTATTTTTGTAGGGAATGAAGAAGAACTCTCCGTGGAAAAGAGAATCTATGGAAAAGACTTTGCTTATATTCGTAATATCAGCAATTTTTCCCGTATGGTAGGAACTTTTTTGCGAAGACAAATTGATATGGAATGAAAATGGAGGAATCACTATGGGTAAAATTGAATTTGCCAATTGCCAGGATGTAAGAAATCAGAAAAAGATACAGGAATTAGATTGTCCACGCTGTCATGAACCGGGAGGCATTGAAGCCTTTGTGAAAGACGGGATACTTGCAGAGGACGGAGTATGTGATAACTGCGGATATATTCTTCCAGAAGGAACAGAACTGGAGGAAGTGGAGTAAGAAGCCTTAAAAGGTATTATAGAGAAACTGGAATTATAAATCATAATAGATTACGGGTAAAGGAGATAACAGATGAAAATAGCAGTTTGTGGAAAAGGTGGATGTGGAAAAAGTACAGTAACCAGTCTTTTGGCTAAGGCTTTAGCCAGACGAGGAAAAGAAATTTTGGTAATTGATTCCGATGAATCTAATTATGGTCTACACCGACAGCTAGGTATGAAGCTTCCCAGAGATTTTACAGACTATTTCGGTGGTAAGCAAAATGTTTTAAATGATATGATGTTATCAAAATTTACTCATCAGTTTTTTGAGGAAACCTGGACTATAGATGATATACCGGAAGATTATTATAGTCTGAAGGACGGTGTAAAACTGATGAGCAGTGGAAAAATTCATCAAGCAAATGAAGGGTGTTCTTGTGCTATGGGAACTGTTATGACTCAATTTATCCAAAATCTCAGGCTTAAAGAAGACCAATTTGCGCTAATGGATATGGAGGCTGGTATTGAACACTTTGGACGTGGAATTGATAACGGTGTAGATTTGATATTGATAATCATAGATCCATCCTATGAATCCCTACAGCTTTCCAAAAAAATCGGGGAATTATCGGAAAGTATTCGAAAACCATTTTATTACGTTCTCAATAAAGTAACAAAAGAGAATCAGGAAATGATGTATGAAGCTGTATGGAATTCAAGTCGAGTCGCTGTATCTCTTGGCGCGGATCCTAGTATTATGGGAGAGGGACTGATGGGGAAAGAACTATCAGAAAAACCAGATGCTATTGAAAACTTAACAGAATTTCTACTTTCTATTTAATGTGGATATATGATAAAAGAAAACCAGATTATACAGCTGTAATTTGTAATATTACATCCACTTGACGCAAGAAATAAGCAGTGATATACTGGAACAAAAGTTATTTATAAAATAACAATAAAATCTGGGACTATATTGTGTGATTGAACAGTTACAAAGAATGCAATTCTTGTGGAGGGTATAGGATGATACAGATTGCAATTGTGGAAGATGAAGAAATTTACGTAAAACAATTAACAGAGTATATCCGGAAATATCAAACGGAAAGGGGAAGATCAATAAAGGTTACAGTATTTGGTGATGGAGAAGATATCACTGAGAATTACAGAGGCGGTTTTGATATTATTCTGATGGATATTCAGATGCGGTTCATGGACGGTATGACAACAGCAGAAAAAATCCGTCAGATGGATCAGAAAGTAATTATTATGTTTATTACAAATATGATTCAATATGCAGTACGTGGATATGAAGTTGATGCAATGGATTATGTAGTAAAACCAGTTGAGTACTTTTCTTTTTCGCAGAAACTGGATAAAGCAGTTGGACGTATGCGCTCTGAGGTTAAAGAATTTCTTACGATTCCGATTGGGGAAGGAGTTGTAAAGATAGATATAGCAGATATCTATTTTATTGAGGGGCAGAGACATAATGTAATTTATTATACTTCGAGAGGAGATTACTGTTCAAGAATTACGATGAAAGAACTCGAAGAAAAACTTGCGGTACATAATTTTTTTCGATGTGCAAAGGGATATCTGGTAAATATGAATCATGTAGAGGGATTTGTTGGTTCTGATTGTGTGATCCATAATGTACATATACCTGTCAGCAGAACCAGAAAAAAAGAATTCATGAATCTGCTTCTGCAAAACCTCAATATGGAATGATTTCATGCGAAATGGAGGATACTATGTTATATCAGGATATTCCAAGAATTTATACGGCAATAGCAGAGTGGGGATCATGTTTGGTTTATCTTTATATCCTAAAAAAAGAAAACATGAAATCTGTACATTTTCTTATAGGCAGTCTTTTCATGTTGGCAATGCAGAGTATCTTTCTGACTTTGACAGGCAGCGTAACTGAAATTTTGTGGATTCCCTGTATGATGATCGCTGTAGGTATGATGTATGGATTTCTTATGGTCGGAGGAAATATGAAGCCTCTGGGAGCGGCTTATTGCTGTGCCCGTGCATTTGTTCTTGCTGAGTTTGCAGCTTCGCTGCAGTGGCAGATTGTATCTATTGTACAGGCATGGGGGAATCAAAGCATCTGGGTTGAAATTCTGATCACGATGGTTATTTTTGGAGGCTGCTTTACGATTGATATTTATTTAGAAAAAGATCTTCTGAAGCAGAATTATCTTGAACAGATGACAGTAAAGGAAGTAGCAGCGGCGGCAATCATGGCTGTTGCAATCTTTGCTTTTAGTAATCTGAGCTTTTTAAATGAAAATGCACCATTTGCGAGCAGAGAACGTGCAGATATTTTTTCTATCAGAACACTGGTCGATTTTGGAGGAATTGCAATCCTGCATGCTTATCAGAGCAGGATCAGTGAGTATGTTGCCGAGAAAGAACTTTCAGTAATGAACGTGATGCTGAAAAGCCAGTATGATCAATACCGAAATTATCAGGACAGCCTGGATCTTATACAAATGAAATACCATGATCTGAAACACCAGATAACGGGACTTCGTGCGGAATCAGATGAAGAGAAACGAAAAAAATGGATTGATTCCATGGAAAAGGAAATCGCTGCTTTTGAAAATATAAGCAGAACGGGGAATCAGGTACTTGATACGATTCTGGCAGCTAAGATTTTCCATTGTCGAAAAAATCATATACAGATTACCTGTGTGGCAGATGGAAAATTATTGGATCATATGCATGTAACAGATATATGTTCTATATTTGGAAATGCTTTGGATAATGCGATTGAACATGTAATTTTGATTCCAGATCAGAAAAAAAGACTGATCCATCTGACAGTATCCCTTCAAAAAGGATTTGTGTTCATCAAGATAGAGAATTATTGTGAAGCAGAAATTTCCAAAAATGAAGAGGATCTGATTACAACAACAAAAAAGGATAGTAAAAACCATGGTTTTGGATTGAAGAGTATTCGTAAAGCTGTAGAAAAATATGATGGTTCTGTAGTATTTGGAGTACAGCAGAACTGGTTTGAATTAAAGATTCTTTTACCCAGAGTATTGTAATGCTCTGGGTATTTTTTTTGCCAAGCATACGACAAAAAGGTCCGGTGGACCTTTTTTAGTATTTTGTGCCATATTTGCTGCATCTTGTGCCAAAAACGGCACGAAATAATAACCATGTTATAGTAATGCCAACAGGAAATGATACCTGAAAAAGACAAGAGAGTCAAAGGAGGAAAAAGAGAATGATCAGTGTTGAAATGGAAGATGTTCTGGCGGTATTACAATTATGCAAACCGTATATTATCGGTATTATTGCTGCACTTGTAATTGGAATCGTAATTATGATAGCATGCCGCAGGATGTCCAGGGACAAAAGATTTCTGATAAGAGGGGAAGCTGCGATCGCAATGGTTCTTGCAGTTGTTGTCTGCGTGAATATGATCTGTTTTGGACCAATGGCTACGTTGATTGGACTGGCAACGGGAAATGGAACTTTAAGCGATGAAACAAATGAAGAAGCTGCGGAAGTAGCAGAAGAAATTATGGAAGACGGAATTGTTCTTCTGAAGAATGAAAGCCTGCTTCCTTTAAATGAAACAAAAAAACTGAATATTTTTGGCTGGGAATCTATTAATCCGGCTTACGGAGGAGCTGGTTCCGGTGGAATTAATGATCTGTATGATATTGTCAGTCTGAATCAGGGACTTGAAAATGCCGGATTTTCTATTAACCAGGAACTGGTTGATTTTTATAACAATTATGGTGCAGATAATCCGGAAATGTCTATCCAGAAACAGAGCTGGACATTACCGGAGCCACCTGTAGATACTTACAGTGATGAACTTATTAAAAGTGCGAAAGAGTATTCTGATGTGGCAGTTGTGGTTCTTTCCAGAAAAGCAGGTGAAGGTCATAATGATATTCCTATGGATGTAAAAAAAGCAGCATATGATAATAATTCAGATGAATATGATGATTTTCCTGAGGGAGAGCATTATTTACAGCTTTCACAAACTGAGAGAGATATGGTGGATATGGTTTGCTCAAACTTTGATAATGTGATTGTGATTTATAATGGAGCAAATCAGTTTGAGCTTGGTTTCGCAGATGAATATCCTCAGATTAAATCTGTTGTATGGTGCCCTGGAACAGGAAATGTGGGATTTAATGCACTTGGTAAAGTATTTTCAGGTGAAGTCAATCCTTCCGGAAAAACACCGGATACATTTATTTATGATATGACGACTGCTCCGTGGTGGAATAATGCAGAAAAAATAGAGTATACAAATCTGGCAGATATGGCTGTTGAAGGAATGAACGCAGGAACTGCGCAGGTGTATGCTCCGGCATTTACCAATTATGTGGAAGGTATTTATGTAGGATACAAGTACTATGAAACAGCTGCACAGGAAGGTGCGATTGATTACGATAAAACTGTACAGTATCCATTTGGATATGGTCTGAGTTACACGGAATTTGAACAGAAAATGGGTGAACTGGAGGAAAAAGACGGACAGATTTCTGTAGATGTAGAAGTAACCAACACAGGAGATGTTGCCGGAAAAGATGTAGTAGAAGTGTATTATAAACCGCCATATACAAATGGGGGAATTGAGAAATCTTCTGCAAATCTGATTGAGTTTGAAAAAACAAATCTGCTTCAGCCGGGAGAATCTCAGACTGTTACAGTTACATTTAGTATAGAAGATATGGCCTCTTATGATGAGAATAATGCAAAAGCGTATGTTCTTGAAAAAGGTGACTATGTAATCTCTATTAACAGTGATTCACACACTGTGCTGGATCAGAAAACTTATACTGCAGATAAAGATGTAGTATATAAGGGAGAAAATAAAAGAGCATCAGATGATACTGCAGCAACAAATGTATTTGAAGATGCAAAAGGCGATGTGACATATTTATCACGAGCAGATCATTTTGCAAATTATGAAGAGGCTACAGCAGCACCGGCATCTGCAGAGCTGGGTGAGCCATATGTTTCTGAATATCATCTGAACAGCAACTTTGATAAGACTACATATCTCAATGATGAGGATGTAATGCCGACAACGGGAGCAGATAATGGACTTACATTAGCTGATATGCGTGATGCTGATTATGACGATCCTCGTTGGGAAAAACTTCTGGATCAGCTTACTGTTGATGAAATGGCAAATATGATTGCAATGGCTGGTTATCAGACAGCAGCCATGGATTCTGTGGGAAAAGTGGCTACACTTGATTTCGATGGACCAGCAGCAATTAATAACAACTTTACAGGAGTTGGTTCTATTGGATTTCCAATTGAAGTTGTGGTTGCTTCCACATGGAATAAGGAACTTGCACAGGCCTGGGGTGAATGCATGGGCAAGATCAGTCAGGAAATGGGTGCAGAGGGCTGGTATGCACCAGGTATGAATACTCATAGAACCGCATTTGGAGCAAGAAACTATGAATACTTTTCAGAAGATGGAGTTCTTGCAGGAAATATGGGTGCAAATGCAGTAGAAGGAGCAAGAAAATATGGAGTTTATTCTTACATTAAGCATTTCGCACTGTATGAAGGAAATGCAAAGATGGTAAGTGTCTGGTCAAATGAGCAGGCGATCCGGGAAATCTATCTGAAACCATTTGAAATTTCTGTAAAACAGGGCGGAGCAAATGCAGTTATGGTTTCCTGGAGTTTCCTTGGAGATAAATGGACTGGAGAAAGCAGTAACCTTATGAATACAGTTCTCAGAGAGGAATGGGGATTCAGGGGAATGGCACTTACAGACTTCTTCCGAAACAATGGTCATGGATTTATGAATGCAGATGCAGCTTTGGCGAATGGAGTAGATGTAATGTTGTCCACATTCAACGGAGAAGATAACAATGTAGGCATTCAGAACCATGCAACATCTGTACTTCAGAGGAGGAATGCCTGCAAAAATGTCATGTATACAGTTGTAAGCAGCTGGGCTTATGATGGAGAACACGAAGAAACAGGTATGGAAAACTGGAAAAAAGCAGGAATTGGTATCGACATTGTAATAGCATTTTTCATGGCAGGAATGGAAGTACTGGTAATCAGAGGATATAAGAAAAGAAAGAATGCTGAATAAGGATGAAAGTGGGATGGAAAACAGTTATGAAACAGCAAAAATTGGTTGAAAAGATGACAATAGAAGAAAAGGCAGCGATACTCAGTGGAAAAACTGTCTGGCAGACCAGAGAAATTGACAGGCTTTCCATCCCGTCCATCTTTCTTTCAGATGGACCGCATGGAATCAGAAAACAGGCAGGAGCAGGAGACCATCTGGGACTGAATGCATCCTTGAATGCAACTTGTTTTCCCACAGCAGCGACGATTGCAAACAGCTGGAATCAGGATCTGGGGGAAGAGATTGGACAGGCTCTTGGAGAGGAAGCTGCAAGTATGGATGTAAATATCCTGCTTGGTCCTGGATTAAATATTAAAAGAAGCCCATTATGTGGAAGAAATTTTGAATATTTTTCAGAAGATCCATATCTTTCCGGTAAGATGGCAGCGTCATATATTCGTGGAATACAGAGTAAAGGCGTTTATGCCTGCCCGAAGCATCTGGCGGTTAACAGTCAGGAACTTCGGAGAATGGCAATGGACGCAGTTGTTGATGAACGGACATTAAGAGAAATTTATCTGACCGGTTTTGAGATAGCTGTTAAAGAAGGACACGCAAAAGCAATCATGAGCAGTTACAACCAGATTAATGGGATTTATGCTAATGAGGACAAACATCTTTTGACAGATATCTTGCGCAAAGAATGGGGATTTGATGGAATTGTAGTAACAGACTGGGGCGGAAGCAATGACCATGTGAAAGGTGTTGCTGCCGGCTCAAATCTGGAGATGCCGTCCTGTGGGTATGATTCTGCAAGAGAAGTGATTGATGCTGTCCGAAATGGAAAGCTGAAGGAAGCAGATTTGGATGAAAGAGTTGGAGAACTGGTGGATGCAGTGATGGAACTGACATCAGGGAAGAAGCTTTCAGATAAAAACTTTGACAGAAATGCACATCATCAACTGGCAAGGAAAGCAGCAGCAGAAAGCATGATTCTTCTGAAAAATGAAAAACAGATTCTTCCGCTGGATACAAAAAACTCCATCGCTGTTATTGGAGATTTTGCTTTTTCACCCAGATATCAGGGGGCAGGATCTTCTATGGTCAATCCAACAAAAGTAGAAGATATGTCATCGATTTTGCAACAATATGATCTGAATATTTTGGGGATGACAAGAGGCTATCAGAGAAATGGAGATGTAGATGAGAATGATAGAAAGTTTGCACTAAATTTGTCTATGAACGCGGATATTGTGATTTTCTGCTTTGGTCTTGATGAGATCAGTGAATCAGAAGGACTGGACAGAACCCATATGCGTATTCCGCAGGACCAGATCGATCTTCTGCAGGATATCAGTAAAGTGAATGAAAATATTATTGGAATACTGAGTGCAGGATCTGCGATAGAAATGCCATGGCACACCTGTTGTAAAGCGATTTTGCATGGCTATCTGAATGGACAGGCAGGCGCTTCTGCAACATTGGATATTCTGACCGGAAAAGTGAATCCATCAGGAAGACTGGCAGAAACATATCCCATAACTTATGAACAGACACCGGCATTCCGATATTATCCGAGTAATGAGAAGACATCAGAATACCGCGAAAGTGTTTATGTAGGATATCGCTATTATGATACTTCAAAAGTCCGGGTGCAATATCCATTTGGCTTTGGGCTTTCCTATACGGAATTTACATATTCTGATCTTATCATAGAAGAGGATGGAATCAAAGTTTCGGTTACCAATACAGGTGACAGAGATGGAGCTGAGGTTGTTCAGATGTATGTAGGACTTCCTAATGCAATCGTGTTCCGACCGGAAAAAGAACTGAAAGGTTTTGCAAAAGTTTATCTAAAGGCAGGAGAAAGCAGACAGCTCAGGATTCCGTTTGATGATAAGACATTCCGTTATTGGAATATAAAAACGGGACAGTGGGAAATAGAAACAGGAACTTATCAGATTATGGTAGGAGCCAGTGTTGCAGATATTCGTTTAACAGGTATGACCGAAAGAACAGGAAACAGTAAAGGGTATCCTTATAATCCGGCAAAAATGCCTTACTATTATACAGGAATCGTGCAGAAAATATCAGATAAGGAATTTCGTGAACTTCTTGGCCATGAGATACCGAACAGAAGATGGAGTGGAAATCTGGAAATCAATGATGCAATTTGTCAGATGTATTATGCAAAAAGCCAACTTGCAAGACTGATATATAGATGTCTCACAAAAATGAAAAAGAAGAGTGAGGCACAGGGAAAGCCGGATCTGAATATTCTTTTTATTTACAATATGCCGTTTCGGGGGATTGCCAAGATGACCGGCGGGGCAGTCAGTATGGAAATGGTATATGGAATTGTCGATGCTGTGAATGGCCACTTTATGCTTGGGGTAAAAAAAATAATTGGCGGATATTTCAGAAACAGAAGAAATAATAAGAAATATGAAAAATTATTAAAAGGAGCCGGAGGAAAGTGCAGATGAATCATATAAAAAATATATGGAAATGTTTTGAAGAGAAACATTCTGCTATTGCAAAATGGCTTTATCAGATATTCTATTTTGTTATATTCAGTATGGGCGTGACAGTATTCCAGTATCTTGTATTTACATTTTTACCAGGGATTTTGGGAATTGGTCTGGCTGGTACAGAATTTATGTGGCCAAAGGTTTCCATGAATCTGTTTGGAGTAAAATTTACATGGAGTTTGCTGGGGTATAATGTATTGCGTGATGCAACGGGGAATATATTGATCGGTGGTGGACTTGGCTATTTTATCAGTTATGAATTAGGGTCATTTCTTGCACAGTGTATCAATTTTCCGCTTCAGAGAAATATTACTTTTAAAAGCCATGGAAATCCCGTATATCAGGCAATCTGGTATTTTGTTGCATGGGTGGTAATTTCACTGATTTGTAATGGATTTAATAATCTGTGGATGCCAGTTGCATCTGCATATGTGGCACCGGCAGTCTATAACATGCTTGTGACAATTATTACAGGTGGAGTTTCCATGGTGATTTTTTTCTTTGTGTTTAAAATTATTTTCCCAGAGGGGAAGGCTGAATAGAAGAAAATAGCAAGATGTTAGAAACTGGTATTCAATCGGATATGATTTGGAACATCATAAAATCAACAAGGATAAAGGTAAAAAAATATGAATAAAAGACAAAAAATTCTGATTGTAGATGATTCAAAACCGGTGTTTATGAAAGAGGATCTACTTCCCGTTATGGGAGATAATCAAATGATCCAGGATCTGCCCTCGGCATTTATCCGGGTTTTGGAGGAACAGAACGCATGGAAAAAATAATGGAAAAGAATATTCTGATCCGGGATATAGAAACAAAAAATATCATGACTAAATCCAGTCTTCCGGTAGGGGGATATTCTGTCAATCCTTATGTAGGATGTACCCACGGCTGCAAATACTGCTATGCCTCTTTTATGAAACGGTTCACCGGGCATACCGAATCGTGGGGAACATTTCTGGATATAAAACACTGGCCGGCAATTAAAAACCCGAGAAAATATAAAGGCCAACGGGTAGTGATTGGTTCCGTGACAGATGGGTATCTGCCCCAGGAAAAGGAGATAAGAAATACCCGCAGGATTTTAGAACAGTTAAAAAATAGCGGTGCAGAAATCCTTATCTGTACGAAATCGGATCTTGTACTCCGGGATATTGACTTGCTAAAAGAAATGGGAAAAGTCACTGTCTCATGGTCGATCAACACATTAGATGAAAAATTTCAGGCAGACATGGATCAAGCTGTCAGCATCAGCCGCAGACGTGAGGCAATGAAGCAGGTATACGAAGCCGGAATACGCACGGTTTGTTTCATTTCCCCAGTATTTCCGGGCATCACAGATTTTGAAAAGATTTTTGAACGTGTGAAAGATCAGTGTGACCTGGTATGGTTAGAAAATCTAAATCTCCGCGGTGGTTTCAAACAGGAGAACCTGGATGATATTCACAAATATTATCCCC
>OGJU01001529.1_pt1 | contig 14307 bp, 16 predicted proteins | sample 1572251 | NCBI WGS metagenome assembly OGJU01 (sample SAMEA2582144, study PRJEB24529) | metagenome | biome: Human gut stool | place: China | collected 2011
TATACGGACGAAGAGACGAACGAGGATGTCGTGATCCGCGTTTCCGAATATATCCGTTCCGAGCTGGAACGCGACGACCTGACCTTTTATACTCCGCTCTTCAAGAGTATGATGGATGAAGCGGCCGATCGCTGCCGGTCCGAAGGATTCATCGCGAACCGATATTTCCTCGCCCATCCCGACCCGAACGTGAGCCGCCTTGCCGCCAACCTGATCAGCGAAAAATATCAGCTCAGCAAGTATCACACCAAATATCGGGAACTGGAACAGGAAGAAGACAAACTCGACCAACTGGTAATCCGGGAACTGTATGCTTTTAAAGATGCCTATATCCTCTCGCAAATCAAAGAGATACAGGCACAAATCAAAAGCATGCAAAACAACGGAGACATGGAACAGGTTTTCGAGCTGATGAAAAAGCTCACGCGCCTGAATGAAATAAAGAATGTATTAAGTAAAGAATTGGGAGAAAGAATCATATTAAAAATGTAATGCCTATGAACTTTTTAGAAACGGAAGACGTGGTAAAGCAATACGCCAACCACCTCGCCCTCAACAAGGTCAGCATCCAGGTTCCCGAGGGGAAAGTCTTCGGGTTATTAGGGCCGAACGGAGCCGGCAAGACCACACTGATCCGTATCATCAACCGCATCACGGCCCCCGACAGCGGCCTTGTCCGTTTTAACGGACGCGAGTTCCAGCCGGAAGATATCTACCAGATCGGTTACCTGCCGGAAGAACGCGGACTGTATAAAAAAATGAAAGTCGGCGAACAAGCCATCTACCTGGCGCAGCTCAAAGGACTCTCCTATCAGGAAGCCCGCACACGGTTGATGCGCTGGTTCGAAAAATTCGATATCATGCCTTGGTGGAACAAGAAACTCGAAGAGTTGTCCAAAGGAATGCAGCAGAAAGTACAGTTCATCATCACCATCATCCACGAACCGAAGCTGCTGATCTTCGACGAACCGTTCAGCGGATTCGACCCCGTAAATGCCGAATTGCTGAAAAAAGAAATCCTCGAACTGAAAGATGCCGGACACACGATCATCTTTTCCACGCACAACATGTCGTCCGTTGAAGAAATTTGTGACAATATCGCTTTGATCAACCGTTCGCAAGTTGTGCTCTCCGGCAATGTGACAGAAGTGAAAAGTCGTTTCCGGACAAACAATTTTACCATCCGTTTCCATTCCGAATCAGGGAAGTTGCAGCCTATCCCGGAAATGTTCAGCCTGCTGACGGAGAAAGACCTGGCCGGAACAAGCGAGGTACGCATCCATAAAGAGCCGGGTATAACCAACTCCGCCCTCCTCTCTGCATTGGCGGGACAGACTGAAATCATTTCTTTCACGGAAGAGATCCCTTCAATGAACGACATATTTATTAACACCGTCTCCGGTACAAATACTACGCAAGCATGAATAAGATAGGACTTATAATAAAAAGAGAATACCTCCGCCGTGTCAGCAAAAAATCGTTTCTGTTACTGACATTCCTGACACCGTTCCTGTTTGCCGCGCTGGTGTTCGTCCCGCTTTGGTTATCCACCATCAAAGGAGATGATGTCAAACAGGTGGCGATCATCGATACGATAGGCAAATACGCACCGCTGTTTAAAGACACAGAAGAATACACCTTCATCACCGAAAAAGATTCCAGCCTGGAAGAATATCGTAAAAACCCGGATAAAGAAATTTTCGCCTTCTTGAATATAACAGACGACTTGTTACAAAACCCAACCGCAGCAACACTCTATTCGCAGAAACAAATTCCGATGGGACTGAAAAACACCATCGACAAAACACTGTCCGAATACTTGAAAGACGAGAAACTCGCTTCTTACAACATCGACAACCTGAAACAGATCATCGAGGACAGCAAAATCAATTTCAATATCAAAACCATCAAATGGGATGAAGACGGAAGTGAGAAAAGCACTTCGGCCGAGGTCGCCTCTATCTTGGGCATGATATTGACTTTCATTATCTATATGTTTATCATCATGTACGGTGGAATGGTCATGCAAGGAGTGATGGAAGAAAAGACGAACCGTATTATCGAAGTGATGATTTCGTCCGTTAAGCCATTCGACCTGATGATGGGAAAAATCATTGGCATCGGTTTCGTCGGCCTAACACAAGTATTCCTGTGGGGAATCCTGACAACGGTCTTAGTATCGGGGAGTCTTTTCTTTTTCGGTGGCAACACGTCACCTGAAGATATGATGACAGCTCAGATGACGGCACAAGGCATAAACGATGTGGCTGCCGGTTCTTCCGATATCAGCATCCAGGTGCAAGAAATTATCAATTCGATCAACTTCGGTATGATCGGCATCTGTTTTGTCCTTTATTTTATCGGTGGCTATTTACTGTATGCAGCTCTATTTGCTGCAATCGGAAGTGCTCTGGAACAGCAGGAAGACACTCAGCAGTTCATGACTCCGATTATGCTTTTGATGGCGTTCAGCTTGTATGCCGGAATCTATAGCATGAATAATCCAGACGGCCCGCTGGCATTCTGGTGTTCGATGATCCCGTTTACCTCCCCTATCGTGATGATGGTCCGCTTGCCGTTCGACATTCCGGTATGGGAATTGGCTCTTTCGTTTGCCTTGCTGTTTACCACAGCTATACTTATCATCTGGTTTTCGGCCAAAATTTACCGTGTAGGTATTTTAATGTATGGAAAGAAACCAAGCATCAAAGAAATGATCAAATGGGTAAAATATAAATAAAATCATCACGGCGATCGTTATGATCGCCGTGACAACGTAAAATATATGCATGAAAAAAGCCTGTCACTCAAAAGAATGACAGGCTTTTTGTTGTTCAACCAGGGCTCGAACCTGGACTAACAGGACCAGAATCTGTTGTGCTACCATTACACCATTGAACAATTTCCGTTCAACAAAGATGACAATTAATTATTTCGTTGTTCAACCAGGGCTCGAACCTGGACTAACAGGACCAGAATCTGTTGTGCTACCATTACACCATTGAACAATTTCAATTAAGCTTGTCAACTCTCTTGTTGTTAGCGAGTGCAAAAGTACATACTTTTTCAAAATAAACAAACGATATGGTAATTTTTTTTCATTAATAAACTTTTTTCTTTTCCTGCTTGTTTTGATTTTGCAAGTATATACATATATTAATAGAGGGAAATCACCCACATAATAAATATAAGAAGTATATTTGCGACTTCGAATATTACTCAATAAAAAATAATGGATCAAACAGAAGCATTAGTTAAAACGATTGTAGAAGGCCTACAGGAAAAAAAAGGCAAAAACATTGTAACCGTAGACTTAACCCAATTATCCGGCTCGATCTGCCAATATATGATAATCTGCGAAGGAAGTACACCAACCCAGGTTTCCGCATTGTCTGATTCAGCTTGGGATTTTGCCCATCGCAAGGCAGGTGAAAAACCGCTTTCGATAGATGGAGCACAGCGTGCCGAATGGATCGGGATGGACTATGGCACGGTTCTTGTACACATATTTTTACCGGAACTTCGCGAGTTCTATAATCTGGAAAATCTTTGGTCAGATGCCAAAGTGACTCAGATTGCAGACCTCGACTGATGACCGATCTTACATAGTATAGAGATAATCACATATGGAAAATAAAAACGACATGTTTAACAAAGCACCGAAGAATAATAAGCAAAAGATGTTCAAGTTTAATCTTTATTGGATGTACGGGCTCATCTTCATAATGCTTTTTGCTTTGTATCTGACAAACGACTCTTCGGCATCTAAAGAATTAGGCTGGACCGAGTTCCAGAAATTAGCACAGGAAAACGTATTCGACCGGATGGTCGTCTACAACAAAAAGAATCTGGTTGAAGCAACTGTAAAAGACGGACGGAAAGGTCTGGTGTTCAGAAAAGACAGCGCGACATTGGGTACAAATCCGAAAGTGTATGTCAAAATACCGTCGGCCGATAAATTTTCAGACTTCTATGACAAATCCGTTGCCGAAAATCATATCACCACGCAAGTCAGCTTCGAAGAAGGCGACGACGCGATCTGGAATTTTCTTGTTTCGTTCGGTCCGATCCTGCTGATTATCGTCGTATGGATCTTTCTGATGCGACGCATGTCAGGTGGTGCAAGCGGTGGTCCCGGCGGAGTATTCAGTGTGGGAAAAGCAAAAGCACAGCTTTTCGATAAAGACAACGACCGAAAAGTGACCTTCAAGGATGTTGCCGGCCTTGCAGAAGCAAAACAGGAGGTGGAAGAGATCGTTTCCTTCTTGAAAAACCCCGAAAAATATACGGAATTAGGAGGTAAAATACCTAAAGGAGCCTTACTCGTAGGCCCTCCAGGAACCGGTAAAACATTATTGGCTAAGGCTGTGGCAGGAGAAGCAGATGTTCCGTTCTTCTCCCTGTCAGGCTGAGACTTCGTAGAAATGTTTGTCGGTGTGGGAGCATCCCGCGTACGTGACTTGTTCCGCCAGGCAAAAGAGAAAGCTCCTTGTATCGTATTCATTGACGAGATCGATGCCGTCGGTCGTGCCCGTGGTAAAAATGTAAACATGAACAGCAACGACGAACGTGAAAACACACTGAACCAATTACTTACAGAAATGGACGGTTTCGGTTCCAACAGTGGTGTTATTATCCTGGCAGCTACGAACCGTGCCGATATCTTGGATAAGGCGCTACTTCGTGCGGGACGTTTCGACCGCCAGATTCACGTGGAATTCCCCGACTTGAACGAGCGTAAAGAGATATTCGGAGTGCATCTGCGTCCGATCAAAATCGACGAAAGCGTCGATGCCGAATTCTTGGCACGCCAGACTCCCGGTTTCTCCGGTGCCGACATTGCCAATGTCTGCAATGAAGCTGCTTTGATTGCCGCTCGTAACGGTAAAAAGTTTGTCCAAAAAGAAGACTTCATGAATGCAGTCGACCGTATCGTCGGAGGTTTGGAGAAACGAACTAAAATAACAACTGCGGATGAACGTCAATGCATAGCCAACCATGAAGCAGGTCACGCCACCTTGAGCTGGCTGCTGGAACATGCCAATCCGTTAGTTAAAGTCACAATCGTTCCGCGAGGCAAGGCATTAGGCGCCGCCTGGTATCTGCCAGAAGAACGTCAGATTACCACTCGTGAACAATTGCTGGACGAAATGTGTGCTACCCTCGGCGGCCGAGCTGCTGAAGAACTGTTCTTGGGAAAAATCTCTACCGGAGCATCCAATGACCTCGAACGGGTGACTAAACAGGCTTATGCAATGGTCGTCTATTTCGGTATGAGCGACCGACTGCCAAATTTGAACTACTACGATTCAAGCGGACAGGATTGGGGCTTCACCAAACCATACAGCGAGGAAACAGCCCGGATGATCGACCAGGAAGTGCAGGCCATTATCAACGAACAATACGCACGGGCCAAAAGTATCCTGAAAGAACATGCGTCAGGCCACAACATGCTGGCTCAGGTATTGTTGGAACGGGAAGTAATCTACACGGAAGATGTCGAACATATCTTCGGTAAGCGTGCCTGGGTTTCCCGCTCGGAAGAAATCCTAGAACTGCAAGAGAAAGCAAATGGCAAGAAAACCGAAAAAGCGAAAGTTCCTGAAACCGACAAGCAGTAAAAATACATACAATAAATAATAATTCCATGCTCACTAAATTTAAAACAGATGGGCATGGAATTATTATTTTTAATTATATTTGTACCTAAATAAATCAATAAAAAAACACTATCGTCTTGAAAAATTTGATTATACGGGCGTTAACCGGCATTATATTCGTCGTGGTACTGGTCAGTGCCATTTGTATCCATCCGATTTTTTTCCTTATTCTTTTTTGTATTATAACAGGATTGACCCTTTGGGAATTCGGAGGTCTGGTCAAGCATTATGAAAATGCGAATCTGCAACGGGCTGTGAATGTGCTCGGAGGAGTATATCTGTTTATTGCCACCTTCGTTTATACAAACGGGTTGACGGACGGAAAGATCTTCCTTCCCTATTTGCTATTTATCATGTTGACAATGATAGCCGAACTCTACTATAAGGCTCCGAACCCTATCAACAACTGGGCGTTTACGCTCTTTGCGCAGGTTTATTGTGCCGGCTCCTTTTCCATGCTGAATTTCATCGGCGCAGAGCCGGGGACACCCGGTGTCATGAGCTACACGCCACTCTTCATCATGGCGATCTTTATTTTTGTCTGGCTAGACGATACCGGAGCATATCTGGTCGGCTCCCTGATCGGAAAAAGAAAATTATTTGAACGGATTTCTCCCAAGAAATCATGGGAAGGCTTCTTTGGCGGATTGATCCTCGTTTTGGCTTCCTCGCAGGCATTCGCCTGGTTCGCCCCGGAAATAAGCCGGATGAATTGGTTGGGACTGGCAGCTACGGTCGTCCTGTTCGGAACTTGGGGAGATTTGATCGAATCCCTGCTGAAACGTACGCTCGGAGTAAAAGACTCCGGTAACGTATTGCCGGGCCACGGAGGAATGCTGGACCGCTTCGATAGCGTTATGCTGGCTGTTCCTGCCAGCTACATCTATATAGATTTATTCATTCGAAATTAAACGTGAGCGTCACCATTCGGGAAGTCACCTTGGACAAGGAGTTCGGATACTTGATCAAATCCGGATCAGTCAAGTCACCCCGGTCTTTCTCCAGTAAGTCTACCAAACCGAAACTAAATTTAAGTTCCGGGCATAATTTGAAAAACGGCAGATAAATGTCACATCCAATACCGAATTCGACACCGAAATCCGTTCCTTTCAACAGGATCGGATTTCCTTTTTTACGCCCCAGGTCGAAAGCACCGTAAATACCGCCGATCAGATAAGGACGATAGTTATTCACACGAAAAGCGCTATATTTCACATCGAGCGGAAACGTCAGATAGTTGGAACGGACAGAAGTGGAATACATGCTTACCACCGGATTTTCATCTGTACCCTCCACTCCTTCCATTTCAGGACGGCGGAACACAAATTTCTTGTCACCGAAATGGATAGTCGGCGTAAAACGCAGATTGAAATATGGATTCAAGTACATATCTCCAATAACCCCAACGCTAAAACCGGGAGAATAGCTCGGAATCTCGGCATACCAGGTTTCACCGTTTGTTGCCACACCGGTATTAGTCAATATCAAATCCTGCGCATGCAAACCTACATGAAATCCCAGATGGAACCATTTCAAATCCGCATAGGGCTGGTTCTTCACCTTTTCTTTCTGAGCCATTACAGCAGTTACAGACAGAAAGAACACACATATAATAAATAGTAGACGTCTCAATTCTTTTCGTAATTTTGAATTTATAACGGGAAAGAGCCCGACTTATTGCAAAAGAGCATTTATTTGTAAAAAAAAGGAGGAGTTCTTTTTTTAATTCAAAGAAAGCTCTATTTTTGCACGAACTAATAGTTATCAATTTAAACGTTTAAAAAAATGGCTTACGTAATTAGTGACGATTGTATCGCTTGCGGTACTTGTATTGACGAATGCCCGGTAGGAGCAATTTCAGAAGGCGATAAATACAGCATCGATCCTGAAATGTGTACAGATTGTGGAACTTGCGCAGACGCTTGTCCTACTGAAGCAATTCATCCGGCAGAATAAACCGCAACATCAATAGGTCCTGTTAAGGAACCTATAAAGATAAGGGACTGTTTCCTTTCGGAACAGCCCCTTATTATTTTCTCATTCTTTGCCGACTTTGTCAAAATTCGATATTCAGTTTGATCTCATCCGAGTCGTCTTCCTGCCGGCTTTCATCCGGCACTATATCCTCCGACCTTTCACCAGTTCTACATCGCTTAATGTAACTGATTACATCATTCATTCCATCCATGAACTTGTCAAAATCCTCCTTGTACAGGAAAATCTTATGTTTTTCAAAAGAAACTTGCGTACCATTCTTCGGCTGCACTTTCTTACTCTCCGTCACAGCTAGAAACAAATCGTCTTTCAGATTCTTTTTTACATCCAGGTAATAAATTCTTTTTCCTGCTTTAATGGTTTTAGAGTATAAAATCTCTTTGTCACCACCTTCAACCTGTATTTTCTTCACCGAGTCTTCCATTATAGCAAACATTCGTTAAACACCCACCCATTTATCATAACTTGCTTCAAATATGTGCATTTTTTTTTTAACAACAACTATTTTAACGCATGAAAATGAGCATAAAGAATCAGAATATTATAAAATAATAAATAACGCACATAAAATTAAGCGAAGCAGCGAACTTTTATCAAAAGAATGACTAACTTTGCGGTCGAATTTATAACAAGTAGTTCCTTCAAACGATGATCAACAGAATTTTAATCCGCATTAAAGTTTTACAGATAGTGTATTCTTACTATCAAAACGGAAACAACGACCTCAAAGTAGCGGAAAACGAATTGCTTTTCAGTCTTAAAAAGTCTTATGACTTATATCATTATTTCCTTCTTCTAATTGTCGACGTCACAAATTTACAAAGACGCATCTTGGATGCCCGTAAGAACAAGTATATGCCGACAGAAGCCGAGTTGAATCCAAATACCCGACTGGTAGACAATCGTTTTACTGCACAAATAGCCGAAAACGAAGCGCTTCGGAAGTACGTGGCCGAGCAGGGGCTTTCATGGGATAACGATGGAGATTTCATCAAAATGGTACTCGACATGATCTTATCGTCCGAACAGTACGGGGAATATCTGAACAACGAAAACGATTCATACGAGACAGACAAGGAATTTTGGCGCATCGTATTCAAAAAACTGATCTGTGGCAACGAAGCGATCGACGACTACCTACAAGACAAAAGCATTTACTGGAATGACGACATCTCCATCGTCGAAACATTTACGCTAAAAACGATCAAACAATTCGAGAAAGCAGCCGGAAGCAAACAAAAATTGTTGCCGATGTTTAAAGATCTCGAAGACCAGTCTTTCGCTATCAAATTATTCCGCCAATCATTAATGAAAGGAAGCGAATTCCGTGAACGTATCAACAAACATATGAAAAACTGGGAGACCGAACGCATAGCCAATATGGACCTTATCATCATGCAGGTTGCGCTGGCTGAAATCATGACGTTCCCGACAATTCCCATTAACGTAACACTGAACGAATATATTGATACGGCCAAATACTCCAGTACCCCGAAAAGCGGAACGTTTATCAACGGTATTTTAGATTCTGTAGTCAACGAGTTAAAAAAAGAAAAGTTATTGCTCAAAGATTAATTATTATCCTTACATTTGTGTCTGTATCGAATTGATATTAACTTATTAATGTTTATAGTTATATGAGCTTACTTACTATTTTACTTCAAGCCGCCGGCGGAAGCCAGCAATGGTCTGGTATTTTGATGATGGTTGTTATTGTTGCGATCTTCTATTTCTTTATGATCCGTCCGCAACAAAAGAAACAAAAAGAAATTCAAAAAGCCCGTGAAGCCTTGAAAGCGGGGGACAAAGTGATCACAGCCGGAGGTATTTACGGAAAGATCAAAGAAATAGGTGACACATATATGTTGATTGAAATTTCTGATGGTGTACGCATCCGTGTAGACAAAACATCTGTGTTTGCATCTGCAGAGGACGCACAGCAAAAATAAACAACAGAATATATGTCACGACTTGGACAAATCAAACAAACATTCAAGTCTGTCCGGATAGAGATTAAGGCTTTTCTTCGCCGTCAACAGTGGAAAGAAGCCTTGATCTTTTTCTGTTTTATACTGTTGGCTTTCGGCTTTTGGCTTCTCCAGAGCCTCCAACAGGAGTATGAAATAGATATCAAGATTCCGGTCAAATACAAGAATGTGCCACCGGATATATCTTTCACAGAAACACCGCCCGAAGCCATTACGGTCAAAGTGAAAGACAAAGGGAGTGTATTGCTGAACTACTCCTTCGGTCGTTCGTTTGCCCCAATTGAGGCCAACATGAAGACACAGCCAGAAAAAACCGGTAAACTGGTCATCAGCCGGAAAGATATCGAAAGCGAAATAAAGAAACATCTAATTGCGACTACATCCCTGCTTAGCTTCGAGCCCCAACATATCGATGCAGCTTACAGCAAACGCATCAAGAAGGAGATACCGCCCATGTTCGAGGGAACCATCCAGACAAATGCCGGCTTTAAAGTCTCAGGCGACATATCCTTTACCCCCCGCAGCATCAGCGTCTACGCCAGCGACGTCGTTCTGGATACCTTGAAAGAGATAAAAACAGTCTATACCGAGATCAAGAAAGGAAACAAGACCGTCACGCGTACCGTCCAACTGGAAAAAATAAACGGAGATACTCTCGAACCAACAAGTGTGACCGTTACGATCCCGATAGAAGAATATACGGAAAAGACACTGGAAATACCGGTTATCTGTACCAACCTACCGCGCCATTACACCTTGCGCACATTCCCGTCCGTCGTGAAGGTAAGTTGTAATGTTCCCCTTTCACGCTTCAAGGATATCTCGGCGGATGATTTCGAGATACGGATCTCTTTTGCAGATTTGGAGCAAAGCACTTCGGGAACATTACCTTTGCAGCTGAACAAAAAACCGAGCTGGGTGGATATTGCCAAAATTTCACCAGACCGGATCGAATTTATATTGGAACAAACAAAATCAAATGATTAAGATTGGAATCACCGGAGGGATCGGAAGCGGTAAATCAGTGGTAGCCGCTCTACTGGAGTTGTCGGGCATTCCCGTGTATATCGCCGATACGGAAAGCAAGCTTCTGACGGCTACTTCGCCCGTTATTCGGGAAAAGCTAGTAGCCTTGTTCGGCGAAGAACTTTATACGGCTGACAGCTTGAATAAAAGACAGCTTGCCTTCCATATTTTCGGAAACCCGGAACGGCTTGGACAAGTGAACGCGATCATTCACCCAGAAGTGAACCGCCATTTTCTTGCTTGGGTCGAAAGACTGAATACCCCGGTATGCGCCATCGAATCAGCCATTCTTTTCGAATCGGGCTTTAACCGGATTGTCGATACGACGCTGATGGTCTATGCCCCGATGGAAATACGCATCGGACGGATACTCGAACGCGACTCCGTTTCCCGAGAAGAAATTATACGTCGCATCGAAAGCCAGTTGCCGGACGAAGTGAAAAAAGAGAAATCGGACTACGTGATCTTCAATGACGGAGAACAAGCTTTACTTCCGCAAATAACCGCTTTTCTTGCAGGACTAAAGATAAAAAAACATTGACTTTCAATTCTATAATAAGCATAAAAACAAAAATATCCGGTAGATAGAGATATTTACGCTTAGTGAATAATCATTAGAAACAAGAAAATATGTTCAAAACTGCCGAAAATTTCCGACAGTTATACTACATTTGCAGCACAAAAATTAAACACTATTAGAAAACAAAGTATTATGTTGAAGACGATTTTGTCTATCTCGGGTAAACCGGGATTGTTTAAATTGGTTTCCCACGGGAAAAATATGCTGATTGTTGAGTCGTTAGCAGACAAGAAAAGAGTTCCTGCATACGCAAAAGATAAAGTAATTTCTCTGGGAGATATCGCTATCTACACAAATGAAGCAGAAGTTCCATTGCATGAAGTTCTGACCAACGTCAAAAATAAAGAAAACGGGCAACAAGCATCTGTTTCCACATCCGCCAAACCAGACGAACTACGTGCTTATTTCGCCGAGATTCTTCCCAATTTCGACCGTGAACGTGTATATCCGAGTGATATCAAGAAATTGATCTCCTGGTATAACATCCTGATCGGCGCCGGCCTCACAGAGTTCACCCCAGAAGAATCGGCAATAGAAGAAGCTTCGGTTAAAGAAACGAAAAAAGAGGAAGCTTAACCAATTACAGTCGAATCAAATACAAAAAAGAGATGTACCGGATAGTCCCGTACATCTCTTTTTGGAGACATTTACTGAATATCCCTATATAAAGATAAGGAAACTCGCCCACATACGGATGGATTTCGGAGGAATAATGCAAAGTGTTTGAAATCGAATGGGATATGTAGCGTTGTACCATATTCTTCCTTTAGCGGTTTTTAGCCGTTTTTGATGGAGTTAGGAGAACAAATCGCTACTTATCCGTTGCCTTTTCGGGATTGAAAATCGGTATGGATTTTACTTCCAAAACTGTTTTATTCTCCTGTTCGCCTCCGCAAGGAACGCTGTTTCTGTCTATCTTTTGCTAATGCAAAGTTAGTCAAAATTTTCCGTACTGGAAAAAATACAGGCTTTGCCTGAGAATCGAGGGGCTTTTTTCTATGTTCCGCTATATTTTTCATGCCTTTCATTTGCTCGCTATATAATAATTTTGCAAACAAAGGAATTGATTATGAATCAGGCAAATGTAAAGGTGTCGTTCTACCTGAAAAAGAGCGAGGCGGATGTCGACGGGAATTGTCCCGTAATGGCTAAGTTGAACATCGGAAAATATTCCGAAGCGGCATTCAGTGTGAAGATGAAAGTGCCGCAATCCCGGTGGACTTCGGGGCGTGCCTCCGGCAAGAGTGTGGCGGCGAAGGAAATCAATAACCGGTTGGATGAAATCCGTGCGATGGCATTGAGTATCTATAGCGAACAGTCTGCCGTCCGTGACGGTGTGACCGCCGAGGAAGTAAAAAGCATTTTGCTTGGAATGGCAAGCGAACAGGAAACGCTTTTGAGCTATTTCAAGCAATTCATCAACAACTTTGAAAAGCGAGTCGGGGTCAACCGCACAGCAAAAAGTCTGCAAGCATACCGCAATGCATACAGGCATATAGAGAACTTCCTGCAAGAAAAATACAGGCTGACGGATATTCCTTTTTCGGCATTGGACCGTTCCTTCATAGACAAATATGACCTGTACCTGCGGACAGAACGCAATCTCGCTCCCGGAACCATTATCAACCTGACTGTCCAGTTGAAGACCATTGTCGGTGAAGCCATCGCGGACGGCATCATTACCGCTTATCCGTTCATGGGTTACGAACCGATTCGTCCGAAAGCGGTGCAAAAATACCTTACCGATGTGGAACTGCAACGGCTCATGACCACTCCGCTTCACAAGCAGACCCTTTACCTTGTCCGTGACATGTTCCTGTTTTCTTGCTTCACCGGTATTTCATACAGGGATATGCGCTCGCTGACAAAAGAAAACCTGTCGCTTGCGGAAGACGGTACATGGTGGATTAAAAGTGCCCGACAGAAAACCAAAATAGAATTTGAGATACCCTTATTGGACTTGCCTTTGCAGATTATTAAAAAGTATAGCGATACCACCTCTGATAGCAGGCTGCTACCGATGTATTGTAATTCCAACATGAATCTTTACCTGAAAGAGATTGCCCGGATCTGCAACATCAACCGTCCGTTGGTCTTTCACGCGGCCCGGCATACCTACGCGACAGAAATCACGCTCTCCCACGGAGTTCCTCTTGAAACCGTAAGTAAGATGCTTGGACACAGACAGATTGAAACCACACGTATTTACGCGAAAGTGACAGACAACAAGATTGATTCCGATACAAAGACTTTGAACAGGAAAATATCGGAACATTTCACCGTAGTAATTTGATTATCTCTTAAAAGACAAGAACATGGGAAAAAATGCAGAAAACCAGAATACCAAACGTCGCAGCACTTTTGCCGTATTGTTTTATATCAACCGCACGAAAGTACGCAAGGACGGGATGTGTCAGCTCCTGTGCAAGGTGAGCATTGATGCGGAATGGGTACAGATAGGGACTAAAGTGTCCGTCAATCCAAACATTTGGAATCCTGAAAAAGGACGGGCTGACGGACGCAGCGAGAATGCCGTCACCGTGAACCGCGCCATAGATGATCTGACAAACGAGATAACCGGACATTATCTTCGGATAAAGAACAGCCTGGGCTTTATCACGGCTGAGCTGGTCAAGAACGCGGTCAAGGGTATCGGTCAGAAACCGCTCACCCTGCTTGCCTTGTTCAGGGAACATAACGAGGAGTTCAAGAAGCGTGTCGGGATAGACCGCATACAGGAGACATACGATTCCTACCAGCGGTCATACAAGCATCTTTCCGCTTTTATTCAGAAAAAGAAAGGCGTGGAGGATGTGACTTTGCGAAGCCTTGACCGTGTGTTTTATGATGATTTCGAGCTGTTCGTGCGCACGGACCGCAACCTGAAACCCAAGAGCGTGCATGAGCACCTGTACCGTCTGAAGAAACTCACGATGCGGGCGGTCAGCCAGGGGACATTGCGCCGTGACCCATATTGTCGCCTGCATCCCGAGTTGCCCCAAAGGAAGAGCCGCCACATGAAACTGGAGGACCTCAAGACATTGATGACCACACCGGT
>OGJU01001534.1_pt1 | contig 14291 bp, 8 predicted proteins | sample 1572251 | NCBI WGS metagenome assembly OGJU01 (sample SAMEA2582144, study PRJEB24529) | metagenome | biome: Human gut stool | place: China | collected 2011
ATGAAGAACAGGAGTATAAAGGCTCTTTTCATCTATATTACTTTTAATTTACGGAAATACTGTTTCCTAACTGAGTTATATCTATTTTAATACGCTGTGTCGCCATGCCGGATGATGAATTATTATCAATAGTTGTCAAATACACAATTCCGTTTCGCGTATCTGTGCCCGGATTAGGCAAAACTTCTATAAATATTGCTCCGTCATCTACTGTGATATTATCCGTATCATTTCGTTCTTCACCGGAAGAAGGACGCAACTTTATCCAGTTTTTAGGACTATATACCGCATTATCTTCCACATAGCCAGACAAGCAAGTATAGTTTACCTTTCTATACTGAGGATCCCTGTTTGTCGTCGGCATATATTGTATCGTCTCCCCTCCGGCATTAATAGCCTTTCTCTGATTAATATGAATCTGCTTCTCCAGATTTCCTAGCTTAAGTGTGATGTAAGCATTTTGTCTAAGTGCTGTACCCTCCTGATTAAACTGAAATTCATCATAAAACTGTAAATAATTTTTTACTTCCACATTTACGGGAGTTACATTAGGGTCCGAAGAACCAGCACCCGCAATAGAAATCCCAAAAGGAGAAACCAATCTATATGCATAATCAGCCAAACTTCTTTCATCACTTATCTTATTCGAATTTGGGAAAATAGTCTTACAATCGGTTATTATCCTAAAAGCCTCATATTCGGCAGTTTCATTCGTATAAGCAAAAAAGACGGAGTTACTTACGCCCAAATAATAATCATTATTGGCTATTATCTCATATGTATTACTATCATCGACCAGTACGCTATAATCAAGTGCCGTATTCGATGGTTTGGAAACTTTAGCATCAGCAACCGTATCAAATCCCGGCCCATGAACTTTATTTATAGTAAACGTATATAACTTATTACGCTCCAGACTCATCAAAGTCAGATTGTCATCCACGATCGCCATTTTATAAAAATAATTATACCCTTCATATGTACCCTGAATAATAAAATAAGTATTATTAGATACAGGCGATTCATATAAATAAATCGGCTTGTCCGCCGTACTTTGACCGCCGGAAACAGCAGATGTTGCGATTAGAGGAGACGAATAGCCTGCATCATAACGTAATTCAGTTAAACCTGAGGTATTGTAAACAGCACCATCGGATTTATGTAACTGTCCTTGACGCGGAACATTCACAATCGCCGTAATGCCTGTGAAATCGAAATTTGATGCGGCATTGACTATGGCTATTTTAGACACAATCCGGCTCAGTAACAAAGAACTACCATCTGTATTCTCAATTTTTGTCGAATTATTTATCTCATCAACCTCCAGCAGATAACTCATAGGAATTGTCTCGCCTTCTCCACTATAAGGAACAACCGACTGTGAAGGAATAGCCAACGGTTCGGTTAATAAGTTGGAACATGCCTCCGACAAAGTCGTTACACCAATTTTCAGATTGGCTGTAAAGCTCTCCGTTTTGAATTCATATCCCGAGTCGGCATCTCCATAATAAAATTCACTCTGCGGATTCGCCAATATTAATAAATGATACTTCGTACCAGAAGGTTGCCTGGTAAGCAAGACATATCTCTTCCCTATAAGTTCAAAAGCCTGGACAGCCTCTACAAAAGTCGCTGAAGCTTCGTCATTTCCTTTAAACACTAGTATCCAAGGAGTAATACCTACCGTGTTTTCATCATTCAAACCTTTGGTAACAGGAAGCTTATATGAATCTGCACGGGTAAAAATCTCAATTCTTACTTTATCATCTACTATTTCTTCCGGATCTTCCGATATCAAAACCTCATGTTCACAACTGGTCACAAATAGCAGAATAGCTAAAAGAAACAGATAGTTTATATGTATTATAATTTTCCTCATTTTATTACCTTCAAAAAACATAGTCGTCAACGATTTGGGGAAAGAGTTTCATCCCTGACACAACGGGCTGATTCTGCAAAAGTCGGTAGTTGGTAATAGAGCCCCGGATTAGGCCACTTCCCCAAACTAATACTCCACACACTTTGAGGTGTATTCGCAGAATAAGGACCGATAGACGATGACTGGTAATAACCTGTCGAACCTGAAAATTCAACCTGTCCGGAAACAGAAGCCCGTCTCCCCGCTGAAGGGAAGAAAACCGAAGCATTCTCATTATCTTTATTATAAACTAAAATACCACGATAAGCAACCTGTGCATTATCAACAGATACCCCAAAAGAATACTCACTTTTTTTTATAACCGGAAGGCGGTCAAAATAGCCGTCTGCATAAAAACCGAAAGCAAAAGTGATGTGCCTTTTCGCTTCTTCCGTATCATTCGGATCCTGCCAAAAATTAGGTTCTCGATCTATTTTAATACCATTTTTTTCCGATGAACCGTCCCATCCTCCTATATTTTCCAATCGCGCAGCATCACCGGCCAATGGATTTTTGAAAAGCGACTGCCTCCATTCAGAATAAGCAATATCCTCCCCGTGGTCTACTGCGATTGTATCCTTTTGTTTTTCAAACACATCAACATATGCAGTACCGACCTTCACCCCATTCACATACTTAACCATATTAGGATACAGACCATTCCAGGAAATCCGGTCAGTATATCCATCACTGGGGCGATGATACCCCTCCGGACAAATCTCAAAAATATCTTTATAACCATAGTCATATATCGGATCAGCTGTTCCTGTTGCAGTATTCCATACTGGTAAAAATAGTCTACTGTTGGTCGTTAAAAACTGTAACGTCTTGTTCCAGTAAGACGCAATCACCGGATTAACCGGATGATAAGCCTGGCGAAAATACGGTTCCAAATGCGTACTGTCAGGAAGCCCCCACTGAAAGAAGGCACCAGCCTGACTGGGATATTTAACAAAAACTCCATTTTTATGACCAACCTGATAATTAGCAGCCTCACCACCATTTTTAAATTCAGGAGCGGTCAAGTTAAACGGTGAAAACATTCTGGCCGCATTGCGCGGCTGGCCTTGCAACTGCCCCGAGGTTATCGCATCCTCAGTGCCTGGCCTTAAAATATAATCCGGATCTTCTCCCTGCCGAATAAAGACGGAATCTTTATACGTCCAATATCCACCTCCCCAGATACCTCCATACCGTTCCACCAAAACCAGGGCATATCTCGGCTTGTCCCCGCTATGCGTCGAATTAAGGCCGATACGGAAATAAATACGTCCTCTACCTTCTACCATACGCCCACTTTCTCCCTTATATTCATTTGGAGTAACCGGATATTTCTCCGGGTTTCCGGGACTGTATGTTCCTATGCCCGGATCGAAGCTGGGAGTTGTACTTAGTACAACAAAATCTCCGTCGATAACGGTTGCTTTCCATGTTGTAAGTCCGTCATATTCCGGCAAGTCATTATTCCTTTCCTGCTGTCCGGTAACAACCCTTTCTCCGGTTTCATTTTTCCGGTAAAAAGCTCCGACATACCTTGTTCCTTCTGTAAAAGCATGACGTCCGCCATACTGACTGGTTTTCACTTCTATCTCTTTTTGCAATTTTCCTCCGTATTCATCTTCAGCCGACAAAATGATCCGGTATATATTTTGCCCGGCGGCATTCTGCTCATCAAGCAGGATATCCATATAACCGGAACCTGATTCGGAAACTTTATCATAAGTATAAGAAAACCGGGAAGTTGCATAAGTAACTGTCGTTCCATTATCCGTTACATCTATATCTTTCAACACCAAATCATTAAAAATACTTTCTGTTTTTGCCGTAACTGTACTCGTCCCAATAAAGACTTCAGGCAACACCTTCACTTCAGGCATATTCGACCAAAATGAAATCCGTGCCCCATTAAAATCGGTTATACTGACTTGTGTATGTGAAACATTCAGCTTTTTATTGCCGGATATAATCCAGTTTCCATCATATTCACTCCAATCCGAAGCTTTTACATTTACATGCAAAGCATCCCGGATAATACCCGTCAAATCAAGCTTACTATTCATCGGAAGACTATAATCTACCGGATTCGAATTTATCTCCAACTCACAGGAAGGATTATAATTAGTCCCCATATTAACAGTAAAAACGACAGCTTCCGATTTCTCTGATTTATCCACAGGCTCACTGGAAGGTAAAATAATCCGATTTATATTCTTTGCCCAGGTTATTCCCACAGCAGAAGGAGTTCCGTCTGAAAAATAACTTCCATTTTCACTTAATGTAAATTTACGTATGATACTCCTTCCGATACTTCCGCTATAATTAGCTGTCAAAGGGACTAAATCAGGTATATTGCTGAATACAACACCGGTAAAAACGGCTTCAAAATCATCTTCGGCTTCCAATACGACATCGACTCGTACTCCCAATCTGTTCAATGCCAGCTTCAAAAAAGATTGTTGCGTTCCATCACTCAATTCAATACCTCCTCCTTTTGGCAAAACAGTAACCTTCTTGATTTCCTGTATCATAGGAATGTCAAGATCAGAAGAAAAAGCACTTGCAGGATAAGCTATTTTATTTAAATCTCCATATTTTAAAACTCCGTTTAACTGATTAAGGACAGATGTACTAGTAGCCTCATTGGCGAGAAATACAAAATCATAAGTTCCCTGTTTTATTGAGTGCTTTATTATGTTATTGGTCCACTGCTCTTTCGTGTACAGAACATTTGACAGACAAATACCGGTTGCAGGATCAAATTCTATAATACGAAGGGTACTCACAATATGATCTTCGGCAGTCCCGTCATGTGTCACATTCAGAGGACCGATACCAGTAATTGACAAGAACTCCCCATTATTGTTTTCGCCGACAAAACTTTCATCCGCGCAAGCGAAAAAGGTAACCAGCAATAAACAATAAATTAATACTCTATATATTTTATATTCGCTTACAATCATTAATAACATTACTTTCTAAATCAGCATATACAAACTATCCCAAGTCATAACATTTCGTGCTTATCCGACTTTCGGTAGTATCCCAAAATCTTGCTACCAAATCAGCAAAACTCAAGCATCCATTATTATCTCAAAGAAAAAGAATCCTAATAGCACTCTTTCCTTCAATTACAAAGATCGTTGTTATCAAACAAATTACTATTCTATTGTTGTTTCTGATATTATGCGTTAACACTCCCTTTTACGACTCATTTCAAGAGTAAATCCAAATACGATTCCACTTTTTTGAAAATAATGATGATTATTTTCACTTCATTTTCAAAAAATGAAAAAATAAGCATACATACTGCACGATTTGTAAATATTACCAACAAATATGTAAACTCGGTTCCCTCTCTTTTGGAGGATATAGCAAAGGATAGACAAACTGCTAATTCAAAATATCCATACGCAGGTTTTTAGAAAATAATCATGTACCTTTGCAGGCAAAATAAAATCCGAATATATAGAAGTAAGAATATGGTTATTGAACAGCAGATTACCGGTGCGATCATTGCCGGCATAAAAGAACTGTACGGAGCAGAAGTTCCTGCCGCCCAGATACAGTTACAGAAGACAAAAAAAGAGTTTAAAGGACATCTTACCCTGGTTGTATTCCCATTCCTCCGTACATCGAAGAAATCTCCGGAACAGACCGCACAGGAAATCGGCGAATATTTGCAGAAAAACGAACCGGCCGTATCTGAGTTCAATGTAATCAAAGGATTTCTGAACCTGACTGTTGCCGGCCCGTGCTGGATCGACTTACTGAACACGATCAATGAGCAACCTTCATACGGAATAGTTCCCGTTACGGAACAATCTCCGCTGGTGATGATCGAATATTCCTCCCCTAATACAAACAAACCGTTACACCTGGGTCGCGTACGTAACAACCTGTTGGGCTATAGCTTGTCTGAGATCTTGAAAGCCAATGGTAACAAAGTGGTTAAGACCAATATCGTAAACGACCGCGGTATCCATATCTGTAAGTCTATGCTTGCCTGGCAGAAATGGGGCGAGGGCGTTACTCCCGAATCATCCGGAAAGAAAGGTGACCACCTGATCGGTGATTTTTATGTATTGTTTGACAAACATTACAAACAGGAGTTAAAAGAACTGGAAGAAAAAGGCCTTACCAAAGAAGAAGCAGAAGCGCAGTCGACCTTGATGGCCGAAGCCCGCGAAATGCTCCGCAAATGGGAAGCCGGCGACGCAGAAGTCCGTGCCTTGTGGGAAAAGATGAACAGTTGGGTATATGCAGGTTTTGATGAAACCTATAAGATGATGGGCGTAGACTTCGACAAGATCTATTACGAATCACAGACCTACCTGGAAGGTAAAGGCAAAGTGATGGAAGGTCTTGAAAAAGGTATCTTTTACCGCCGTGAAGACGGTTCCGTATGGGCTGATCTGACCAAGGACGGATTGGATGAGAAACTGCTGCTCCGTGCCGATGGTACTTCCGTATATATGACACAGGATATCGGTACCGCCAAATTACGCTTCGACGATTACCCTATCAATAAAATGATCTATGTAGTCGGAAACGAACAGAACTATCATTTCCAGGTTCTTTCCATCTTACTGGATAAACTGGGCTTTGAATTCGGAAAAGGTCTGGTACACTTCTCTTACGGAATGGTAGAACTTCCGGAAGGTAAGATGAAGAGCCGTGAAGGTACGGTTGTCGATGCAGACGACCTGATGGAAGAAATGATCGGTACTGCTCATGAAATTTCGCAGGAACTGGGTAAACTGGATGAAATGACACCGGAAGAAGCTGCCAATATTTCCCGCATTGTCGGATTAGGTTCTCTGAAATACTTCATCTTAAAAGTCGATCCGCGCAAAAATATGACCTTCAACCCGAAAGAGTCTATCGATTTTAATGGAAATACAGGACCATTCATACAATATACATATGCCCGTATCCGTTCTGTTTTACGAAAAGCTGCTGAACAAGGCATCGTATTACCGAAACAATTGCCGGCCAATACTCCCATCTCTGAAAAAGAAGAAGGGTTAGTCCAGATGATTGCCGATTACGCTGTAACAGTTAAAGAAGCAGGGAAAGAATACAGCCCGGCTTATATTGCCAATTACATTTACGACCTGGTAAAAGAATACAACCAGTTCTACCACGACTTCTCTATCCTCCGTGAAGAGAATCCGGAAATCAAACAATTCCGTCTGGTATTATCTGAAAATGTCGCCAAAGTCGTAAAATCAGGCATGTCGTTACTGGGCATCGAGGTTCCGGAAAGAATGTAACAACCAACCAAGTATAATACGAAAAACCTCCTGCTGAATGATCAACAGGAGGTTTTTTATTTTGTTATCCCAAAGGATATTTACTTTTACGCTTTTTTCTTGGTTGTCCGCTTCTTCGGTGTAGCAGGTTTTTCCGCTGCTTCAGTTATGATCTTCATACATTCTTCATAAGTCAGTTTTTCCGGCTGGGTAACCGTCTTCGGTATCCGGTAATTGGCTTTCTTATACGTAATGTAAGGGCCATAACGTCCATTCAGGATCTCCAATTCAGGATCCTCGTCAAACTTCTTCAAATAACGCTGTTCATCTTTTTTCCGTTTTTCATCAATCAGTTCGATCGCTTCTTCCGCAGTGATGGAAAGCGGATTCAGATCTTTCGGGATAGAGATAAACTTGCCGTCATGACGGATGAACGGTCCGAACCGGCCTACGGCTGCAACCATATCTTTTCCTTCATATTCACCGATGGTACGGGGAAGATCGAATAACTTCAGTGCCTCTTCCAGTGTAATCGTTTCAATAGACTGTCCCTTCATCAATGTAGCGAACTGAGGTTTCGGTGCTTCCTTATCATCCGGATGGGCCTGTCCGATCTGCACGACCGGACCATAACGACCGATCTTTACAAATACAGGATTTCCAGTCTTCGGGTCCACACCTAACTGGCGTTCTCCCACTTTATGTTCAGTCTTTATGGCAGCCGTTTCTTCTACGATCGGATGAAATAGCTTATAAAACTTATCAATCGCTTCCGTCCAGACCATTTCTCCTTCAGCAACAGCATCGAATTCTTTTTCCACACTGGCTGTAAAATTATAATCCAACACATCCGGGAAATAAGCCATCAAAAAGTCGTTCACGACAGTACCGATATCGGTCGGCATCAACTTATTACGGTCGGCACCTACGATCTCTTTCTTGTCAACTTCCTTTATCTTATCTTTAGCAAGTGTGATCACTCTATAAATACGTTCTACCCCTTGCTTATCTCCTTTAATCACATACTCACGATTCTGTATCGTCTGAATAGTCGGAGCATAGGTAGAAGGACGTCCGATACCTAATTCTTCCAGGCGGCGCACCAGGCTGGCTTCCGTATAACGCGGAGGAAGTTGGGTAAACCGTTCCGTAGCCACAATATCGTTCAGTGTCAACACTTCATGCAGCTCAACCGGCGGCAATAAACCGTTTTCCTGTTCCTTTTCGTTTTCGTCATCGTAACTTTCACGATATACCTGAAGGAAACCGTCGAAAGTGATTACTTCACCGACAGCCACGAATTTTTCTTTCTTATTATTGATGCAAACAGAGATTGTCGTACGTTCCAGTTCAGCATCAGCCATCTGTGACGCGATCGTCCGTTTACGGATCAATTCATATAATTTCTTTTCCTGCGCCGATCCGCTGATTTCCGTATTACTTATATAAGTAGGACGGATCGCTTCGTGCGCTTCCTGTGCACCTTTACTCTTTGTATGATACTGGCGGAATTTATAATATTTCTCCCCATAAATATCCAGAATAGCTTCCTTAGCCGTACCCAATGCCAGGTCACTCAGGTTGACCGAGTCGGTACGCATATAAGTGATCAATCCCGATTCATACAAACGCTGTGCAATCATCATGGTTTGAGAAACGGAATAACCCAGTTTGCGGGCGGCTTCCTGTTGCAAAGTAGACGTAGTAAAAGGAGGTGCTGGTGATTTCTTTACTGGTTTCTTAGTGATCTCGTCAATAGAGAAAGAGGCAGCTTTGCAGGATTCCAAAAACTCCATCACCTCTTTTTTATCCTTCAGGCGCTTACTCAACTCCGCTTTCAGGATCGTTGTTCCGTCAGGAAGTATGAAATTGGCAATGACACGGTAAGCGGCTTCCGACACCAATTCGTTGATCTCGCGTTCACGTTCCACGATCAGGCGGACAGCTACCGACTGCACACGTCCGGCAGACAAAGCCGGTTTTACCTTTCTCCATAAGATAGGAGACAGTTCAAAACCCACGATACGGTCTAATACACGACGTGCCTGCTGGGCATTTACCAGGTCGATATTAATATCGCGCGGCGTTTCAATCGCATGCAAAATAGCATTCTTGGTAATTTCATGGAAAACAATACGTTTTGTATTTTCCGGTTTTAATCCCAAAACTTCGTACAGATGCCAGGATATAGCTTCTCCCTCGCGGTCCTCATCGGATGCGAGCCATACCTGTTCGGCAGACTTCGCCTCGGATTTCAATTCGGAAACCAGCTTCTTCTTATCTGCCGGGATCACGTACTGCGGAGCATAATCGTGTTCTACGTCTATACTAAATTCTTTTGTCTTCAAATCGCGGATGTGCCCGTAACTCGACATAACCTTGAAATCTTTTCCGAGGAATTTCTCAATGGTTTTTGCCTTGGCGGGTGACTCCACTATTACCAGATTCTTTTGCATAATCACTTTTCACTTTTTAGAAATCGAGTGCAAACATACACAAATAATTAACGTAACCGTACATCAGTAACAAAAAAACAGTTTTTTAAACCGTGATTATTATGTATGTAACCTCTTCAGAATTATCTTTGTCCGTAAAATATCACATTATTTTAATATGGAAACTATCAGACAACTTATCAACGATAATAAAACAGACGAAGCACTCCATTTGTTGGACGAGTACATCAAAAAAAATGATTCAGACGATGAAGCGTATTATCTGCGCGGAAACGTATACCGCAAGATGGGCGATATTCGCCAGGCACTCAACAACTACCTCATGGCTATCGAATTAAACCCCGACAGCCCGGCACAAACCGCCTATAATGCCCAGATCAAAATATTAGATTTTTATAACAAAGATATGTATAATCACTAAGAGACAATTTATAAGTACAAAGTAATGCATATCACAACTGTGTTTCTTTTGTTTCACAGAAATCGGTCGGTGCTATTATTTCTACATCTGAATCTTTTCCCGTAGTTCCTTTAACAATGTAACATCGGCATCCCGTATCTTTCCTTCCCGGTTAGGCGGGCAGTTCAGGATCAGGATATTGTCGTTCTTTGTGCACTGGTGGTACAGACCGGTTAACTCTTCTACCGTCTTATATTTTTTATCAGTTGTATTGTAGAACCAACGTTCGCTTATACAGATAGTAGATTCCCACGGCATATAATATAATTTGCCGTCATGCGAGAAGAGTTTCGGATCATTATCGGCGGGCAGGTACGGATCACCCAAACGGAAGTCACTCGGGAAATAACGGATCGGATAACCTTCTTTCTGATTTTCCGGTAATACGGGATGAGCATCCGGATTTTCGGGCAGGCCGATTGTCCAGTTTATACCGATCTGGCATTCCGGTTCCCTTGATTTGATTGTCTGATATATCTCTCTTGCAGGCCAGCGCTCATGTTCTTTCTCCCATCCCCCGTCAAACCAGAACTCGACGATATGAGTATATGGCTGTACGATATCGATCAGCTCATTCAGTTGTTTAATCATATATTCGTTGTAGGCTGCATCCAGAGTTTTATCCTTTACATCTGCATTCACCTTACGGTCCCACAATGAATAATACAAGCCCAGGCCTATATCATATTTTTTACAAGCCTTGGCTACCTCTTCTATCACGTTCGTTTTATTCCCCGAATTAGCCACATCATATTCGGTATATTTGCTATCCCAAAGACAGAAGCCTTCATGATGTTTGGCTACCAATATGACATATTTCATGCCGGCATCTTTGGCTGTTTTGATCCATTGATCGGCATCGATAGCTGTAGGGCGATAAGAAGAAGCCGGCTTTGAGCCATCCGTCCATTCCTGATCATGGAATGTATTAATACCAAAATGAATAAACATCCCATACTTCCGGGCAATCTGTTTCTGTTGTGTCGGACTGGGCTGGTTAGACGGGACAGGTAAAATTTGATCCTGCCCATAGCCTAATTGTAAGGACAAGGCTAAAAATAAAATCGTTACAAAAGAATATTTCATGGCAATAGTATTTATTACCACAAAAATAATAGATCTTTTACATATAATAATAGCCGGATTTCGACCTAAAGTTTGCAAAATCCGGCATAAATTAGTTAGAAGCGCCAGCCAACATTGAACTGGAGGACACCGTTACGGCTCTTTTCACCTTCCATGCCACTACCTCCGGGTAATGCGGCGAACTTATCTGCATTGATTGTATTCGCCAACCCAATATTATAACTTAATGAAAACAGTAAGCCCATAGAAGATTGATAGCCCGCTCCTATTATGATTGCAAAATCAACGGATTTAAATAAATCACTCCCTTCACTGGTAGAAACAGAAGTACCCGATTTAGAATACTTTAATTTTGACGATACCTTGAAACCTAATTGTGGTCCAGCAAATAAATTAAAACCTTCATAAACATAACCTTTAAATAAAACAGGAATATTCAAATAATCATTCTTTATCTTTAAACCAGAAGATTCACCTTTCCCTTTTGCACCCTGCATCGAATAAAATATACCCGGTTCAATAGCAAAATTATTAGTCATCATCACTTCGCCCGCTACCCCGATATTCAAACCGGGTTTCATACTACCATCAGAGTTTGTCATATTAGCAAAATTCAAACCGATCTTCGGGATAAAATGAAATTCTTGTGCACTCACCTGAAATGTCACGAAAAGAAGTAATAAACATGCAATCTTTTTCATACTACAAATTGTTTTAGATATTAAACACAAATTCTATCTCAATAAACATAAACGATTCTACTCCTGCAATGTCTGTTTTCACTCATAAACACAGACCAAAGATAAATACTAAAATTAAATTACAAACATTTTCACTTATTATATTACCGGATCTTCAATAATCCGCTTGGGGAATAACTCCTTCAAGCTTATTTCCAGAAGTTTAGTTCTTTCTTCATTCAACGTAAATACTCTATCCTTTATCACAAACAAATCGAATGGAATATATAATTCCGCTATTTTCTTTCTATTGAAATCAATCAGATATTGAGTTCTTCCCCGGCTGATAATAGAATAACCATCCCAGTTCAGGTCCGAAAAAAACAAACTTTCAGGCTGATAAGTGCGAATAACCTCCATCTGCTCATCGATCTCTAAAATCTCATACCGATCATTATAAACGAAGCATGATGCAGAATCGGACGGTGTGATCCGGTTAAAAGAAATACTATCTGCATTTTCCATATAAAATGAATTATACACAAACCCCTGTAATTTTCCGTTGTTTTTCTCATCCCAGGACGAAACTTCTATTTCCGAACTATCGGATAACTGACAAAATGAGATTCCATCATCAAACAATAAATATAATGTATTCCGCTCCCCTTTCAGACAAGCGTCTTCAATCCTGGCTTTTTTCTTTGTCAGTTGATTCAGATATATATTTTTCCCGGTATTTTTATCGAAGCAGGCAATGAAAGGCCTTCCGATATTGACTTCCATCATCTTTTTTTCATATACAGAAGGTAAATCCCGCAAGTTAGTACGATAGCCTGATCCATAATTGATCATGTACAACCTCTCACCATAATCAAACAGTTGCGAGTGGGATGTCAGATCTTCCGGAAGGGGATATCCCCATTTCATTTTCAGCTGGTTATCCAGACATAGTAATTGTGTGCGATTGGCAAAATAAAACAAGGTATCATCTCTCAACACATTCGAAGTCAGTTCCACGACCGCATTAACTCCAGCACCAATCGGGACTGCACTAAAGCCGGTTAAAACGCCGGTCAGTACACCCAAAGCACCCAATGCCACCGCTCCCGTATAATTCGTTGTTCCGGTTATCATCGGATAACTCTCTCCCGATCCATTATTAATATTAACCAGGTGCATCCCGTCAGAAACGATCAGCCTTGTCGAATCATCAACCAGTCCGTGATAATTCCAGCCATATGTATGGGGAACTTCCCGAGTCCACAAAAGTTCTCCGGAATTCATCTCATAACATTCCAGTTTTTTCGAAGCCCCGTTTTTGTAAGCCCACAATTTATTGTCCTCACGATCCAATATATAAGGTAGGATTTTTTTATTCCATTTAGATACCCCTGTCTGCAAATCCAGCAAAGAACTTTTCACTCCTTTCGAATTGAATAAAACACCTTCGGGAAGCAATGCAAACTGATCTGTCATATAATTCATCTTTCTTTTCCACAACTCCTTTCCTGCTGGAAAATCAATAACAACCAGTTCACCTTTGTTCTTATAAGATTGTTCGTTTTTGGTCAGATGCCCTATTTTCACCATAAAAAAAGTACCGGTTGTATCCATCTTATAATCCCGTATCCTTCCGTCAAATTCAAAACTACGGGCCTTCAGCTCCTTTCCTTCCGTTGTTAATCCCACCACAACCTGATTCTGAGCAGAAATTGGCAGAGCAAGAATCAACAAACAAACGAATAAATACAACATCCTTTTCATGATACACTCCTAAGTTTAATTAATAAATACCAGTCGGTTCTCCGAACAAAACAATTGTATAAACGCATTTATTCCAAAACTATTGCTAATCAAAGGAGAATTAACACATACAAAAACAAAAAAACCGGAAAGAATTCCCTTCCGGTTTTTGTTTTTCTTAGCAAAATAAAACTCAACAATTACTTCAGCAAGCTGCAAGGACAAAGATTATCTTTTTCGATATCTTTAAAGTAGTTGTATGTACCTACTTTTATTTCAGCACAAGCAGCTTCGTCAGCTACGATGATACCTTTCGGATGCATCTGCAAAGCAGTAATTGTCCACATCTGGTTGATCGAGCCTTCAACAGCCTGTTGCAAAGCGCGAGCCTTGTTGTGACCGTTTACCATGATCAGCACTTCTTTCGCATCCAATACCGTACCGACACCAACTGTTACAGAAGTCTTCGGAACCTTGTTTACATCGTTGTCGAAGAAACGTGAGTTAGCGATGATCGTATCTGTAGTCAGTGACTTAACACGTGTACGTGAAGCCAATGAAGAGCCCGGTTCGTTGAACGCGATATGGCCGTCAGGACCGATACCACCCAGGAACAGGTCTACACCGCCTACAGCTTTCATTTTGGCTTCATAGGCAGCACATTCAACTTCCAGATCAGGAGGGTGACCGTTTAGG
>OGJU01001535.1_pt1 | contig 14281 bp, 10 predicted proteins | sample 1572251 | NCBI WGS metagenome assembly OGJU01 (sample SAMEA2582144, study PRJEB24529) | metagenome | biome: Human gut stool | place: China | collected 2011
GGTTATAAGGCTTTTTGACTCCTTTCTTACAACTGCTTTTCAATTTACCACAAATGAGCCGCAGTCATATGTATTAGGTGGGAGAACCCACCCTTTACATATTAACTCTTGCGTGTAAATCATGCCAAAATGTGAGGGGTATTCCCCCTTTTTTCCCTTTTATAAACATCTTTCGCAGCAAGTACTTTATACCTTCTTATCTTACCAAGTAACGGATTAAAAAATTGATCATATTCTTCTCCTCTGTTTTTAATTTCCTATATTCCTGTAACATATCCATTTCCTCAGGAATACACCTCATTTGCTCCATGCAGTCATCTGCTACCATAAGAAAATCTATCGAAACATTAAAGTATTCTGCAATTTTCATCAGCGTATTATAATCCGGCTGATGCTCTGCATTTTCATAATTGGACACCGCTGTATAACCATACCCCAGATACCTACTTAATTCTGCCTGTGTTACCCCGTTGATCTTTCGCAGATATCTCAATCTTTCTGAAAATCTGTTCAAAACGCTATCCCCCAATCCATAGTGTTTTTATTTCTCTTAATATTATACTTAGATATTTAGACATATTCAATCGAAAATTGCGCATCTATACTTTTGATAAAGGACAGGTGATGTGTAGCTATGATGAGTTATGAACCTCTATTCAGAACAATGAAAGAGAAAGGGATTACTTCCTATCAACTGCAAAAAATGGGCTTTAACAGAGCCACCTATTATTCGATTAAAAAAGGCAAAAGCGTTTCTACCAATACAATCGCTCTGCTTTGTAAGCTGCTGCACTGCCGCGTTGAGGATGTTATAGAATTTATTGATGATGAGTAAGAAAAAGCACAGTCATCGTTCTCAAGCGACTGTGCTTTTAATATATGAATTGACTGTATTTGTGCTATGATTACTATAAGCACCGAAAGATGCCTGCTCAACGGCATTGCTGTTATGCTCAGATTCTTGGTTTACCAAAAAGTAGCTGTACTCTTGAGAATAGATTGTGCTTACTGTAGGCAAATAGGCATCGATGACTATTGTCTCTACGAATTCCATGCCGCACTTTTTCGAATCTTTTGATATATGATTAGACGGTTTCGAACTTGTCTATCCGGTTTCATAAACCACCTTATTGTCTGTCCAATGTAAAAGGTAATCCAAGAAGTTGCCGTATTCCTTCTGAATCTCACGGTATACCTATGCATTGGTAACGCAAGTCTGTATCAGGTGGTTTCGGATGATGCCAGAATTGTTTTCAGTAATACCTCCAGTTTCTCCTCGTTGTAGATACGGATTCGCCCAGCAGCATTGTATCTTACTGTCTGCTCAATTCATCTGAATCCCACCTTTCCAAAGTTTATTCTCTCTTACTTTTGTGTGAAGTCCAGTTTCTGCATACTGTCATATCCTTGATTCTTGAAATCAGAGAATAGCACATCCATTCTCATCGGCACAATGCACAGCAGACGCATCGGATGTCCCTAATCCATAAGTTTTCGAAGTGTTGTGACCGGAATCTTATTATATTCCGCGTGAGCGATATATTTCTTCGACATCGGCTCAATAAGTTTTGCTATTCCCATGACCTGTACACTTTTCAGCTCACTAAAATATGGATTTTTTCAAAGACAGCAAGACTGACATTCTTGTTCTTCTCAAGTCCAATAAACTTCTCTCCGCTCTCGGTAAAAATCCCGAAACAGCCATCGTGATAGCTATATTCTAAAGGCGTGCAACGCACATAATCATCGGTTTCGGTCGCCAAAGCACAGATAGAACTGTTATGGAGAAACTCCTCCACAACAAGCTTTAACTGATCGCTCAGCATTTCCTTGCATTCTTTTGCTTTCCAGAAATCAACTGCTTTCTTGTATTCTTCTGATGTCATTTTTCTATGTCGCCTGTATCGTTTTCAAACTGTCGTTCAATCCACACCATCAAGTAGATTTATAGTGTACCTATTCATTCTCCGTCAGTTCTTGTCACTGTAGAACATAATACCACTTACTTAGGCATCCATGGTAGCAACAGGCAAAAGCATTTTGTGTTATGAGTATAGGGTGTCTGCGCATAGGTGCTTGGTTACCATCGTTCAAGCATTGCACAAAAGGTAGCTTTTTGCTGATAGGTGAAGATTTGGACTATAGTTGCAATCTTCGTCGTATACACCGTTGTCTTTATCATAGTCTGCAGCAGACCGCTTAAAATCATCCCGATAGATGAAGTCGTTTCCCGCGTTGTATAGTGGATTGATATAAATCATCTTCACCTTGCCGAGAGAAATCTCCTGTAAGAGTTTCAATACTTCAAGATTATCGTCCTTGATACAGAGGTTCTCCGTTCTGTCCCAGTTGGTATTTTTCTCCAGACAAGGGCGCACGGGTTTGCGGATTGGCTTGTTATCCTCTACGATTGTTTTTTTCTCACTCAGATAAACTCATACACTTTTCATCATCATCGATCACATCGCTAGACAGCATTTGCTGCAGCAGTCAAAGTTAATGACTTTCTTCGATTTAGCATTTGCGTCCTTTGTCTCGGTAATGCAATTTTAGAATAGTCTCCCGAGTTTCTCCATATTATGTGCGGTCATATCATTTGACTTCCTATGCATTTAGTCTCCATTAGTGGTCTCCTCCTACCTTACCTGCTTAACACGCAACTTTAGAACCTTTCTTATTTTCTCACAGTTAGTGGCTACATCGAAGTATTTTTCGGTTTTTTCTTCCCAGTTTGTGAGATATCCTATCTTCTTCAAGTGTTCTGCCAAGGCCTTGTTTTTATCATTTATTGGCAAGCTAACTTCATGTCTCCGCGAACGATCACTAAGCTCTGAATATGGTGCTTTGAGCTCTGCAAAATACTGTTTAAGTTCACTTGCGTTTAGTATCGTGCAATAATCGAGCAGCAGCTCAATGTGATCTTCCTGTGCAATACAATTCCATGCAGCCTCAAAAATATCCCTTGAAACAGGTAAATCGTGTGCCTTCATTTGCATGGCAATTTTTTCTGTCATGTAGCTTTCCGCATAATCACAGAACACTTGATGTCGGTTGTTTACAGCAAAACCATCGTTAAAGACCAACTGTTCCAGCAGACTTGAAGTCATGGGAATACTATTGCTCAAGCTCATATAGTCTTCCTGATTTTTCAGGATGAACTTAATACCAATCTCAGAGGAAACATCGTTTACCTCAGTATACCTGTCAGCAGTGAATTCAAAATAATTGCAGTCGACCATGATTCTCAATGTAGGTTCTGCAATCGACGAAATTTCAAGGTCAAATTTTTCCAACCGCAAAACAGGAAGGAGTTTTTGCTCAATTTCCTGCTCAAGATTTGCTCCAATAAATGCTTTTATAAAGCTATCATTGACAACCGCTGCATCTATCTCAGCCAGTTCTTCTGCATGTGAATTCACATATTCCTTTAATGCCTCGCTAAACTGGTACACCTTCCAATAGTCAAAAACATTCTCCCAGCTTACCTTTACGGCATTTTTCTTTAACAGTGCATTCCAAACCGACATCCACGCATTTTTGTTGGCTTGTACATATTCACCTGCGCAAGCATCAATGCAGTCCACGCAAAAACTCTCTTGCTCAACCAGTTTGACCTGAATTTCTGTTTCCCCTTCAAGCCGAATCAGCATATCTACTATATCTTCCGGGCTGTCAGATAAACTTCTATGCGCAAGAACAATTTCATCAACAAACTCTACCACATTGTCTTGAACATACTGTAGCAATGCCGAATAATTCAGTGTGATCAATGTAGAATAAGGCTTCCCTTCAAACTCGTCAAGGAAATCGCTGTTCTTATACGCAATTATAGTCTTGAGCATTTCTTCATTCATCACATAGTGATGCTTTTCAAAAATGCTATCCAACACATTGGAAGGAACCGTAGCAGTATTGAGCGCTGGAAAATGCATATCCAAACTGTCTATAACAGAAATGATTTTCTCGTTATTGCAATCTCTCAGTTTTTGGAGAATATCGGCATGTTCTTCAAAATAATGTATCATGCAGCTGTCTATATTCTGCGCCTCGATTGTTGAAATCTCCGACTCAGACAATATATTTTGCAGGTACATAAGCTGATGGTCATATGTCAGTGTTTCGTCCGCTGATATATGTGCCCACATGCCAGTCCAATTCTTAGATAACAAACGGATGAATAAAGGCTGTTGGGATGTGCGATTGACAAACTCATCAATAAAACGCCAACTGAGATCATCACCATCGGCCAGCTGCTGGATGAATGCCATCAGTTTTTCAGAATTTTCTTCTCCTAACAGTTCTTCCAAAAGGTCAAAATTATAGATAGCTTTTTGCTCGAATTCATATTCTTGTAAGCGCTCGACAACCATTGGAATCTTCGTCAGGTGGTAATCAAAATCCAGAGGTGTCTGGTTTTTTACCGCCAGAATAAAATTCATGTCATCCTTTGTAATGCTTGTTCCCTTGAAATAGTTAATATAGCTTGCATACTTTTCATCAATATAACCACGGCGCAACAGAAAAACAAGCAGCTTATTGGCCTTCACATTCGCAGAAAAGACTTCATTTGTGGGATATACTTTTAACAGTTCTACAATGGACATCCCAGATAATTTGTGCTGCCTTTCGCGGAATTTCTCTAACTCTGCCTGTAAATGTTCCAGTCCCTTTTCTCCAACTTCTTTTATGACATTCCATCGTTCAACATAAGTAGCCAGATTATCTACTTTAATGGTAACTTTCTTGTTGTTGCCGTGATAATTATTATAGTCATTGTAGTAGACACTCTTATACCCACCTTGAATGAGTAGATTCATATCATAATCATCATCCATAATAGCGGCAGCCTCGATGGATAATGCATTACCATCATTAAAACTATTAAATCTGTAAGGCCCACCCATTAAGGTTCCTAACATAGCATACTTTAGCTCTCTAATTGTTTTGCAGGTATCATTTTGGGCACCCCTAATGACCGAAGAATAATTATCAATGTCCTCCTGAATGCTTTGCTTCTTTCTTGCGATAAAATCACTCTTATCTACGAATGCTTTTTTCAGAACGCCTTTTTCATCCTGAATATCTGCAAAATCACTCGGATATAAGTTCTTAAATACCAACATCGCAAGCATCTGTTCATCTGACAAGGAAAGTTCTTGGGACATGCGCAATGTTTTTTTATAAATAACAAACTCGTTGTAGATATTCTGTAGAATGCGCATATCAGAGATGAACGGCGATATGTCAAGCACAAATCCCTGAGAAATATCATGTTCAATTCCGTTTGCTTTTGCCTCCTGGAGTCTTTGAAGCAAAATCTCCCCTGAGTTGGTTGAATTTATTATCGGAATAACCGGAATAATGAAGTCAAAGAATTTGGTTCGATCTTCTTTAGAAAAAATATCATCTCTGACTGCATACACAAAGACTATCGGTTTAGCCTTTATGGCATCATCATTATTGAGGAGATTATTCAGTTCACGCAGATGGACAAAGATTTTCGGGTCGTCCAAGCGATCCAAATCCTCAAAAAAAACAGTTTTATAGCCTGTTTCTTCAAAGAAATACATAATTTCGTCAAGGTTCCTGTTAAAGACAGAATCCGTTTCTTCAGCACCACTTTGAACAGTTGTATCAGCAGGCAACTTAATTTCTTTCACCCTGAATTTTGAAATTGCCGTCCGATACAGGCAGGTAATAATCCAGACGATAAAGACAAGCAACAATCCCGCTGCAATTTGTGTGAAAAGAGGCGCTGGAAATACAGGAGAAACTACTCTCTCAATCACTTTCATAAACTTGTCACGCGTAGTCGGCATCATTGCCTCCATGAAAAGCAATACGAAAAGCATAGCTACGGAAACGTAGAAAAAGGTTTTAAACCTTTTTATCGGATGGAGCTTTCTATATCGACTTTGTGGGATTCTGCTCGGCTCCACTTTATAAAATAACTGTTTTAAGATGCCTTTTTCTACCTCATCAGCATCTACTTCAATTTTCACATGGTCATCCGTTGCAGCATTGCCCTTCAAGAATGTTGCCATAGATATTTTAAGAGCTGAAGATCTAATTTTATTGAGGGCGGACTTATCTTCATCATTTTTACGCAGAAAAGTCTCTATGATACTACTCTTACCTGCACCATATGGACCAGTCAACGCAATATTTCTCACTTTTTTATTCTGAAACGCCCAGTTTAATGCTTCGATGTACTCATCACCATTATCCACACTGTCTGTTGGAGTTAAGTCCCTGTATTCAGAATAGGCCACTATACCTCACCTCTCTGTCTTGCTATTTTAAGTATTAACAAGTGCCTACTTCAGTTTCTCTATCTCTGCCTTCTGTTACATCTTTCAATTGAGCTAATTTTCTTTTTTGTCTTTGCTTCCAGTACAGCAGTCTGCTCCTCTAGATGTTCTGGTTGTTTCTGCTGCTATATATTTTCTTTCAGTGTAATCCATTCATCGCTGGCGAGGCTGTCTCCTGCAAGCTCGTGGATTAAACTCTCGTATACTACATCTATGTCAACCCGTCCAAATGAAGCGGCAGATCTTTCTCCACAAACCAATCTATACGATAGTAACGATCAACCTTGAATACCACTTTATCAGCGCCGGCGGACTCTTTATATCCTATGTCTGCCTGGTATTTCCCGCCATTTTCCAGAAAGAACAGAATGTGATAGTGATAGTCATATTCAGTCGTTCATCCAGACTATCTGAGTTGCCTTCATAGGCGATGGCACACTGATTCTTCAAATCACAAAGCGGTTGTTGACCGGCAACGCAGAAAGTATCAAAAACTTTTGTCTTGATACCCGCACAAATCACCTTTTCCATCAGTTTCTGATAGCGGTTCTCTTGCTCATTGCTATGAGTACCGATACCATTGCAAGAGTTATGAGATTCATCAATAACAATCAAGTCATAGTTAAGTTACTACAGTTGAGATGACTCAAGTCGAAGACGTTAGACATACCGTCATTACAAGAAAGAACCGTATGGAACAGAATATCATAGTTCAAACGGTCTGTGGCAGTGGGATTATTGACATAATTGTCCTTATATGTATTCTAGTTCTCTGCCAGCTTCTTAAGGCACAACACAAAGCCGGACTTATTTCGGTTTTCATAGTATTTCACAACGGTAAGGGCAATGAATGTTTTACCGAGACCTACACTATCCGCCAGAATACAGCCGTTGTATTTTTCAAATTTATTGATAATGGCAAACCTGGCATCCTACTGAAAATCATAGAGCATGCTCCAAATTTTGTTCTGCTTAAGGCTAGTTACTTCATTAGGCAGAACATTCTCAGAATTATCATCAAGGAATTTGCTAGAGACATAATATAAGCTCGTGAAACAGATAAATTCTGGAGAAATTTTCTGCATAGACCGCGCTGATATTTTCAATGATCACATCTGTTATATCCTGCATTTTCTCATGACCGTTCCACAGTTGATCAAACAGCTACATGTACTGCTGAAAAAACGGTACTTCCATGTAGTTGACCTTTCTGTAGGTGTTATTGCCGTGTTCACATCTCTTATCCACGGTAGTGAATCCTGTCAGCGGCATATAAGCAGTCTAAACAGTTCCATTATCAATGGTCGCGAAGCCCATTATATTCTCGCTAGTGGTGTTGGATTTAAATTTTCCCTTTCTGCAAATTCAATCAGCGCACTCTTTGGTAATAGTACATTGGATCACTTCACTACGTAGTTTAATTTCAGATTCCACGCCGTATAGGCTTATTTCTCTTGACAGACAAGAAATATAAATTTCACACTTTTGATTTTCGCCTTTCTCTTTAATAAAAGTAGGGGATATGAAAATAAACCAGAACACATCTGCTGCCTCCAACTGTTCATCGCAAAGCAACCAAGCAAAAGCGCAGTAAGCTCAATGCTAGATGAATAGATAGGTGTAAGACGTGAATGTACCTGATAACATCAGTAACACCGTCTGCGATAATTCGCGAGTAGAGATAAAACGTTGAAGCAAAGTCTCTGTTGCAGCAACTTGCTTTTCAATGTAAGCATATCAAGAGCAAAAGCAACAATCTGGAAAGAATTCCCGAACATCATCCGCAGTACAATCAAGTACAAGGCAAATTTTCCTGATTAACTCTATGGAAACCAGTTCGTGATGCCCCATTTTTACAATCGTATTTGAACTGAGCCCAGCTCTTTCACATAGTTCTTTCTTCTACATATTTTTTTATCTATAAGGAACTTAAATAGTTTGTTGTGAAAAATCCACATAAATTCATCCGTCTCATCCTGCTATATCTTTGCAAACTATAATAATATATGATAAATTATAGCACGTTTCGGTCTTGCAGTAAATGTGCTAATCTTGTAAATACAGTGCTTTTCTCTCTTTTGCAAGCATTGTCTCCCTAACTAGATTTGACCCAAAATAAAAAATTTCCACCTGTAGACAGAATTTCGTTTTGAACTTTTCCTAAATCCCATTAACAGAAGATTTCATCTTCGGCAACACACCTGACGATGCTTATTTTTCTTCCGACTGGCGATCTTTCTGCAGCTCTGTTATTGCATTTTCAATGTCGATCAGACCAACCATATTTGCCCGATAGGTCATCGGCTTGCAATACTCGTCCTTGGCCTTGTAGTATTCCGCATAATGCTTCTTGGAATAATTGGACTTGCGATAATCCGTGATATGCTTCTGGAGCACAGCAATCTCATTCATACGTTTTTCGGCAAAGGTAATTTTGCGGAGAGTTCTTCTCTGCGCTTTTTGCGTTCCGCCACCAATGCGAAAAATGCGTTAAAATCGTTGATGGTGAAGAAGCATACCGTTGATAATAGAGAAGTGCTTTAGCCTGCTGTTTGGTGATTTTGTTCTAGATAGATAAATCGTAATAATGCCCTCATCACCGATTTTGCTCTGATTTCAAATTGCTAACTGGCTGTGCTTTCTGCGTTGCTAGTGGGCTGTAGCGTTTGCGCAAGATTGTGGATTCTTTTGCCATGTGTGACAGTATATCCTGCCTGCTCCATGAGCGAAAGAAAGCCATCAAAGTCATGCGCCTTTTTCACCAGAGTCTCGTCGATATCAAAGCAGAGCCTATTGCGATTGGAGGTCTTTTCAATATCGCCCTGCTATCAATTGTAGCTTATGCTATGTGGGCGAGAAAATTTTTGAAATTCCTTATGCAGTCCAGCATAAAAATAGCGGAGATATGAATCTCCGCCAGCATTTCAAATATTCGCCCCTACTTTGTCACAGGGTACACCATCTCTCTGGCAATCAAATACCAGTTTACCACATGGAATAAATCCTCTCTGATTTCATCTGCGAACTGTTCTGTATCTGTCCGTTCAAAATCTATCACAGACAAATGCTTCCGTGCTAAAATCGCATCCTCATATGCTTCGACCTTTTCTGCATCACTCTTATTTATCTTGAGCCACGGATGAATGCACTCCGTTTTCCCATCCTCATTTTTTATTACCTCGCCAAAAAATAACGTCTTAAGAATTACAATTATATAGCTCTTAATTAGCTTTTCCGCTTCTTCTCCAGCAAGAATTCTTGGAATCTCTCTATAGAAATGCAGCGTTATATATAAAGCACTATATCTCTTTTCTATTTCCTTAAAAGCTTGGAAGTGTCTGGATCCCTCATCAATATGCAGAGAAACAGCCTTTTTATAACGTGCCTCATAATGCTCATACCATTCTTTCAGTTTCTTTTGGTAGTCCACGTGATCCACCTCACTTTATCCCATTTATTGTGTTTTCACTTCCTTTATGCTGCATTTTTCTCTCTGATTTTCTTCAAAACTCTGCTTTCGTATCGTTTCACAAACTCCTGTACCTCACTCGTCATAACATGATTGCTGTATCCTCTGCACTGAATGATTTTATTCTTCTGCAGCTCCATCGTATAGAACGGTTTGTCCGGCGATTGCAAATCCCGCACAAAGAGGATAATACTCGTTCCGTCTGCCACACGGGAGGTATAAGTTGCAACACAGTGATGGAGTGTGTGCCCTTCTTCTTTGATTTCCAGTAAATCCTTTGGCACAACAACGGCGAACCGATTATCTTTCCAGGCATAGAGATTCCGATATTTTTTCAGTAATCGCTTTGCTCGGCGTTCTTCCTGCTGTATTTTCTTTCTCCGTTCCTGCTCCCGTCTATTCAGTACATCCTGATATGCTAATTTATGAGCGACAAGTAAATCTTTCGGGAACAGGACAAAGCTATTTTTCAGATCATATCCAAGTTCCCGGCAAAAACAGATATAGTCCTTCCAGATGCCCATAATTGTTAAAAGGTCATACTGTCGGTCTATAAAACCATTACAGTACCGTTCTGCCTTATGCAGTGACGTATACTGTAAAAGCGCGAAGATAACATCCATGTTCTTTCTGTATGTATCGTAGAACCGCTTAAACTCGCCGGCACTCAGGTTCACACCCTGCTTACATAATTTGTTATATATATCCAACTGATAGAAGGACATATCGCAGGCTTGAATAAAGCGAAAATTCTGTTTGGAAACCCCAAGCATTTCGTGAAGGGACTTCTTATTCCTCTGCACACGATATGCATAATTGGAATAGCTTGTCAGCTCGTAGGTCATTGCATAAAGCCCCGCTTTCACGAAGTATTCGATTTCAGGCATACTCTGATACCGTTTCAGATAGCCATAAGGATTCACTGCGGCCCCGTCCCAACGAGAGGCAAATTCCTTTAATGCACAATATTGATACTGCGTATTCTTCAGAACAGCATGAAGATTCTTTGTATAGACCGCTACGTCTAAGAAACTATATTTCATCCAATCCTCACACCATCTGATTTTACCGGTCTGTTTAAACTGCCGATATTCATAGCCAGAAACCAAGCTATCCTCATAAAACTCCCGCATCAGCTCCTTCGTACTGATTTGAGGGTTGCGGTAATCACCATAATACGATTTGGAAACAGAAAAAAATCGTACCAGAAACCCTTTCGGTGTTTTCTGGAAATAAGCAACCTGCCCATGGTCAAAAATATGTTTTGCTTTTCCCTCTGCAAGAAATATAACCTTTACGCCGCATTTCGGGCAGTGTCCTTCTGCACGATGCCGTACTTTATGCACCTTTACCTCCTGATGGCAATGCGTGCAATAGCCGTCCATATATTTTTTCCTGCTGTAGCGATAATAGACATATCTGCTGTGCGCCATCGCAACCGCATCAATCCAATCATCAAAGTCCTTGGGCAAGGGCTTTACTTCCTGCATTTTCCGGTCTATGCGTTTCTCAATCATTGCATGCTTCTTTTGAAGCCGCTGCTCCAGAATCATGTTCTGCGCCTGCCTGATTTTTGCATACCCACTTCGCTTTATACTTTCATCCTCTGTATAGGAAAGGTAGGTATTTACCGCTCGCTCCGAAGCGGTATCACAAAGAACAGGTTCTTCCTTGCTATAGTAATCATACGCAAGCAGAGAGTCTAATCTGCCTGTGCGCCATTTCGCAGTGCCCTCTTCATAGCACTGTGAGATATAATTCGTTTTTGTCAGAAAGGTTCTAATCCTCGGTTCTTTTATCCCAAGAATCAGATCCTTTCTGCTATATAACTGCAATACCAGAATTCGTTTATGATTTATCATCCTTACCGCCGCTTTGATATAATATGATGCTTTTTCATGCCGTCTTGCCTGACTGATGGTAGCCTCTGTCGCCAACTGTACCGGTATCTTCCGAAGCAGCACTTTCTTTAAGCTGTTCTTTCCCATCTTAAAAAACACCTCCTTTACATCTGCAGGCAAAGCTGTTCCTGCATCTCAGGATTTTCTGTCTGGCTTGATTCTTCCTTTATAACAGTTTGTTCCTTGGCATTTTTCTTCTTCCGCTCTTTCTCCAGTTTTTTGAGTTTTTCTTCCCGTTCTTTCCGTTTTCTTGCCACTTCCTCCTGCAGCTTCTTTTCTGCCTCAGCTTTTTCCGCCGCCAATCGTTCAAAAGCAGCCTCATCTGTCATGTAATAAGTCTCTGCGTAGGCATAAACCTCATTATCATCCAACCATCCATTTCGGCTGTTTAATGCTTTCTTCACCTCACTCGTTACATACGCAAAGCACTTGGCAAGTGTTTTCTGCTCATCATTGACCAATGCGGCGAATGCAGCATCATTCTGGCATTTATTTTTCAAATATCTGACAATAGGAAATACCGGCAAAAGATTACTCTTTGCAGTTTCCAACTCAGCCTCCAGTTTAGCCGCCGCTTCTTCACTCTGATTCTCCTGCTGTTTAAAGGGGATAATGTTTCCGTTATCCTTTTCATTCTCCCTTGGTACAGGTTCTTCCGGTACGGAATCACCCTTTTCAGCCTGCTCTACAGGAACTTCTTCTTTTATAGGCGGTACCGTTTTTTCTGTCATTCTACCCGCAACACTTTCTTTTTGGGGAACAGGATTTTGTTCAGCAACGGCTTCTTTCTGTTCTTCTGTTGCAACAGGGTTCTTTTTCTTCGGTTTAAAAACGCTGAAGTCTGCTACTTTGGTTTGATTCATACTTTTGAAAATATCCATTTCAATTCCTCCTAAAAATAAAAAAGCAGGAACAATTTAAAACATATCTGTTTTAAATCATTCCTGTTCTTGTAATCCGTTCTATTATCTTATTTTATCCTTGTCCCTGTAATACACATTGGGATTATAATCGGAAATCTCTTCTATAAATAATATATCCTAAAAATGATTTTTCCTCAACCACAGAAAAAATCATTTTTCAGCTGTTTCCTGTGCATCTGCAATCGCCTGTTTTCCCGACATAATGATATGCGGTGCAATCGTCTGTTCCCATGCCGCAATATATCTGCTGACACGGAAGAAAAGCTTAAAGAAATCCATGTCATTGATATTGATAAATACCTTGCCTTCCTCCTTATAAGAATCTCCCTTGATATAAAAACCACCTTTCTCTGTTTTTACCTTTACACCGGTGCCATTTCCGATTTCTACATACCATGGATATGTTCTTTTCTTCCCATCTTTCCCTGTTTCCGCGCGAATGACACGCAGCTTCGTTACTCTTGCTCTGCCATCCTTATCCGGCGTGCCAAAAATCTTTTCCTGCTTCAGCTCATTGTGTTACACTGCATCTATGTTGATTGCTAACGGTAACTCTGCTTCCTCCGGTGAAATATTCGCCATCACACGGATCGTCTGCTTTCCGGTACCCTTGCTATAATCCTGCAGAACAATACCGATGCACGAGGTCTGCTTTACACCCTCCTCATCCTTATCCCCGAAGGAATGGATATGTGCATAGAAATCTGTCGGTGCAGGTTTCAGCTTATCAATGAATTCAATCAGCTTTTTATCTGTTTTATATACTGTAATCTGTCTTGAAATATAGTTCTGTTCGCTCATGCTCATTTCATCCTTTCAGTTCTTTTTCTATTTTTTTCACTAATAAAAAAGGCAGCTTTGTTAAATCAGAAATATCCAGAAAAGCATCTCCGTAAATCCGTTCAATGTTTTCCTTATCATCCCCGATTGCAGCTGCAACAAACAATATTCCCTTATTCGTATATTCCTTCTTAATCCCTCTTAAATCTGCTTCTGCCGCCGAACCCAGATAGCCGCCTGTACCGGCCGGCTGTCCGTCTGATACCAGCAGCAACAGCTTCTTTTCCTCGGGTTGTTTTAATAAACGCTCTGCAACATACCGCAGGGCTGCACCATCCCGATTCCCGTATCTGGCTGACAGATCCATTAACCGATACCGATCCATTTTATCCATGGAATCAAAATCCGTATAGGCATATATCTGAACATTGCTATCGTCCGTATGCCCCATAATCAGAATCGGTACATCCATTGCCTTGCAGAAATCATAAATAATGATACCTGCCGCTCTGGCATAGGTCACTCTGTCCTGATCTGCCATAGAACCGCTTTCATCCATCAGCACTGCAACTGCCAGAGATTTCTTTTCACTCGGCAGCCGATTTCTGGAGAAAAACCTGCCTTCTCTATCCATAAGCAGTCTTGGTTCTATACGTCTGCCCATCAGAAGAGCGGATTCTTTCCCTGTAAAGGACATATCCTTAAATACCCTTTGCAGGCGTTTCTGTATCTGCTTGGAAATTGCAAGCAATGGCGGTGCTACACTCTGATACTGCTGTATATAGCTTTCCTCTATCTCCTGCATACGGTTAATGATAATTTTTATACCGCTGTGTGTATTTCCCATTTGTTTTAGTGCAGTCTCTGACAACTGTTTCAGACTCTCTTTCAATGACA
>OGJU01001543.1_pt1 | contig 14192 bp, 13 predicted proteins | sample 1572251 | NCBI WGS metagenome assembly OGJU01 (sample SAMEA2582144, study PRJEB24529) | metagenome | biome: Human gut stool | place: China | collected 2011
TATTATGAATAAAATTGCGGGTCCACGATTCCGTCCGTGGCCTTTACGGTGCAGCCATATTCCCTTAACTCATCCGTCGTGACAACCGTGTATACACAACGGTTATCCAGAATCCGGACACTTTCGAGAACAGCCCGGCCGTGAATCTTCGCCTGACCATATGTCTTCGCAAAAAAGCTGTCGTCGATGATCTTTGGGAAATCGATGCCCTTTTCCATTAAAAACCCGGCGATCTCCATGGTCTGTCTCGATGTGTTTGAGAACTTGAAGATACCGGTGTCATGAGCAATTCCCGTATACAGGCACTCTGCGACCGCTTTGCTGATCTTTCCCTTATCGAGAAGGCGGAACACCACCTCACTTGCGGAGCTTGCCCAGCTCTCGATCACGTTGACCCTGCACATTCCCTTGTTCGTGATGTGGTGGTCAACGCAGAATGTATCTTTTGCTGTCTCCCGGTACGGGGCGAAGACGCCCAGGCGTGGAACGTCGCTGGCATCCGATGTGATGCAAAGGTCAAATGTTTTTGTGTCGTCGTATTCTGTGTGTACATCCTCAAAACCGGAAAGAAAGGAAAATTTCACTCCCATTTTCTCCAGATACACCGAGACCTCAAGCCCCTCATAATTTTCCTTCAGATAATTATAGAGTCCCAGACAGGAACCGATACAGTCCCCGTCAGGATTTACATGGCCCAGGATCACAATGCTCTTCTTTCCTTCCAGCATCTCATCAAGAATTCCCAAAAGTTCCGCCTCCCTTAATGTGTATTGTAATATAAAAAACAGAAAAATCCGGCAGAATCCGCGTTACGCGTGTCCGACCGGATTCCTCTATATGATTTCAGTACGCTCCTGTCCGCGTATTTTCCACGCAGACCGGTTCCTTCGTTTAATTTTCGCTCTCAGTTCCGTCGTCTTCCTGCTCCTCCGGCATATCCTTTGTCACCTCATCGATGAGCTTGGACATGCGGACGCCGTACTCGATAGACTGGTCCAGCACGAAGAAGATCTGCGGGGTGTTCCGAAGATTTACTTTTTTTGCCAGCTGGGTTCTGATAAAGCCCTCCGCACTCTTTAAGCCGCGGATCGTATCTTTCTCCTGCTCCTCGTCCGCAAGGACGCTGATGTAGGCCTTACAGATCTTAAGGTCCGGTGTGACCGAGACCTGGACCACGCTTGTCATCGGATGAACACGCGGGTCCTTGAGCTCGGAGCGGATGATTTCGCTCAGAGCTTTCTGGACTTCGCCGTTGATCCGGATATTTTTTACACTGTTTTTTCTCATGATATTACCTCTTTTTTTACGACTATCCCGGACATAGCCGCGAAACGAAACTCTCCGCGGCTATGCACAGACCTGACAGACAACTATCTCGGCACCTCTACCATGATATAAACTTCGATCATATCGTCTTCCTGAAGATCGTTGAAGCCCTCGAATACAAGACCGCACTCGTAGCCTGCGTTGACTTCCTTCACGTCGTCCTTGAAACGCTTTAAGGATGCAAGCGGTCCCTCGAAGATCTGCTCTCCGTCTCTCGTGATGCGGGCTTTGCTTCCGCGGGTGATCTTACCGTCAAGCACATAGGAACCAGCGATGGTGCCGACTCCGGATGCCTTGAACGTCTGGCGGACAACTGCATGACCGGTTACCTGCTCCTCGTATACCGGATCCAGCATACCCTTCATGGCAGCCTCTACATCCTCGATCGCCTGGTAGATGACGCGGTACAGACGCATGTCGACTTTCTCGCGGTCCGCGATGGACTTCGCCTGTGCGTCCGGACGAACGTTGAAACCGATAATGATCGCATTGGAAGCGGATGCAAGTGTAACGTCGGACTCGTTGATCGCGCCAACGCCGCCGTGGATGACTTTGACAACAACTTCCTCGTTGGAAAGCTTTACGAGACTCTGTTTTACAGCCTCTACAGAACCCTGTACATCGGCTTTTACGATGATCGGAAGCTCCTTGACATTTCCGGCCTTGATCTGGGAGAACAGGTCGTCTAAGGAGAGTTTTGCCTTTGTATCTTCGATAAGCTTATTCTTGCTCTCTGCGATGAATGTCTCTGCGAAGCTTCTTGCCTCTTTCTCGTTCTGGTGCGCGATGAATACCTCACCTGCGTTCGGAACATCGTTGAGACCGAGGATCTCAACCGGAGTGGACGGGCCAGCCTCTTTGACACGGTTGCCCTTATCGTCCATCATGGCGCGGACTTTACCGTAGCAGCAGCCAGCGGCGATAGCGTCACCGACCTTTAAGGTACCTTTCTGTACAAGTACCGTTGCCACCGGTCCTCTTCCCTTATCAAGCTGCGCCTCGATCACGAGACCTCTCGCGCGGCGGTTCGGGTTTGCCTTTAACTCTTTTACCTCTGCTGTTAAGAGGATCATCTCGAGAAGTTCCGGGATTCCCTCTTTTGTATGTGCGGAAACCGGTACGAATACGGTGCTTCCGCCCCAGTCCTCAGGAATCAGCTCATACTCGGATAACTCCTGTTTTACTCTCTCTACGTTTGCGCTCGGCTTATCGATCTTGTTGACAGCAACGATGATCTCAACGCCTGCTGCCTTCGCGTGGTTGATGGCCTCAACAGTCTGCGGCATAACACCGTCGTCCGCTGCGACAACGAGGATCGCGATATCTGTTGCCTGGGCACCACGCATACGCATTGCCGTGAACGCCTCATGACCCGGTGTATCGAGGAATGTGATCTTCTGTCCGTTGTATTCAACAACATAGGCACCGATGTGCTGTGTGATACCGCCTGCCTCTCTGGAGGTTACGTTTGTCTGGCGGATCGCGTCGAGAAGGGAAGTTTTACCGTGGTCAACATGACCCATTACGCAGATGACCGGCGGTCTCGGAACCATGTCCTTCTCGTCCTCTTCTTCCTCTTTTAAGAGTTCCTCGATGACGTTGACCTTCTTCTCCTTCTCGCAGAGAACATCATACTCCATAGCGATCTCTTCGGCTTTCTCGAAGTCGATCTCCTGGTTGATCGTAACGATGGTGCCCTGTAAGAAGAGCTTCTTAACGATTGCGGACGGCTGTAATTTCATCTTGTCCGCGAGTTCTTTGATCGTGATAACCTCCGGGATTACGATGGTCTTGATCTCCTCGACCTTCGCCTCCTCCTTCTTCGGCTGCGGCGGCATAACCGGAGCTTTTACGCCCTTCTGGCCCTTTCCTGCCTTGCCTTTCATCTCGATATCGCGGTCTTTCTTTGCGTCATGCTCTTTCTTGTAAGCGTTCTTGCTCTGCTTTGTGTTCTGCTGCTTCTGTGCAAGCGGTGTATCGAAGGACGGCTTCGGAATGCCCATGCCGCTTCTGTTTCCGCCCTGACGGTTGTCGTTTCTGCCCTGGTAACCGCCCTGACGATTGTTGTCACGGTTGCCCTGGTAGCCACCCTGGCGGTTTCCGTCTCTGTTGCCCTGGTAGCCGCCCTGACGATTATTATCTCTGCTGCCCTGATAGCCGCCCTGGCGGTTATCTCTTCCGCTCTCACGGTTTCCGTCGCGTCCCGGGAACGGACGGCTCTCTCTGGACTGGAAGCCCTGGCGTCCTTCCGGACGGCTCTGGTTCGGAAGCGGACGGACATTCTCACGAAGATCCTGTGCCGGTGCCTCTGTCTTAACTGTCTCCGCCTTTTTCTCCGGTGCCGGTGCTGCTGAAGTCTCAGCTGCCTTTGCCGGTTCTGCCGGCACGCTGTTTGTCGTCGGTCTCACCTGCATGCCGGAACCGTTGTTCTGTCTTGCCGGTCTCTGACCGCCCTGCTGGCGGTTTCCTGCCGGACGTTTCTGTGTGCTGTTCTGCGGACGGTAAACTGCCGCAATACGCTTCTTTGCCGGTGCTGCCGGCGCATTATTTTCTCCTTCAGCCGGAACTGCCGGCTTTGTGGAATTCTCCTGATTCTGATTCAATGTATCTGTTCCCTCTTTTTTCTTTCTTAAATCCTTTTCAAACTCACTCACGCTCGCCACCTCCAAAATAGTCCCTGCAAACCATCGCCAATGTACATGACCCGCCGCATGCAGGCATGCGCTCCTCATGTCCGCAGGACTACGCTTTTGCAGTAAAATGCTTCAACAACGCATTGGAAAAATTCTCGTCGATCACGGCCAGGGACGCTCTCATCTGCTTTCCCAGGATGTGTCCGAGCTCTTCCTTGCTTCCGAACTCAAAGTACGGGACCTTATAGTAAGTACACATGTTCCGGAACATTTTCTTTGTGTTGTCCGAAGATTCTTCCGATACGACCACCAGTCCGGCTTTTCCGGACTTTACCGCCTTCTCTGTGGAGAACTCGCCACTTCTTACCTTGCCGGCTTTCTCCGCCAGGCCCAGCAGGCCCAGGACCTTATTTCTGTTCATCGATCTGTTCCATCTCCTTTTTCAGACTTTCGTAAACCTCTTTTGGAATTGCCATTTTAAAGGAGCGTTCCAGTCCCCGGCTCTTCACTGCCTTTTCAAAGCATGCCATGGATGGGCAGATATATGCGCCGCGTCCGTTTTTTCTTCCGGTCGCGTCAATGGAAATCACGTCGTCAGTACCTTTTAAGACACGGATCAGCTCCCGCTTGTTTTTCATTTCACCGCAGCCAATGCACTGTCTCTGCGGAACCTTCTTTACTGTACTCACTGTGGTCGTTCCCTTCTCTCCTATTCTTCTGTCTCAGCCTGTGCTTCGGAAGTTTCCTCTGCCGGAGCTTCGTCCTCTGCCGGCTCTACATCTTTCTCGTACTCGCCCTCAAAGCCTTCCTCGCCGAAATCCATATCGTCGAAGAGGCCAAGCTCTCTCGCCTGTGTCTCACTCTTGATATCGATCTTGTAGGTGGTAAGTCTTGCGGCAAGTCTTGCATTCTGTCCTTCTTTACCGATCGCTAAGGATAACTGGTAGTCCGGAACGATGACCTGTGCCTCTTTCTCGTCCTCATCCGCAACGACGGAGATGACCTTCGCCGGACTCAACGCGTTTTCAATTAAGAACGCCGGGTTGTCGTCCCAATTGATGATATCGATCTTCTCACCGCGGAGCTCGTTGACAATCGCGTTGACTCTCGCGCCGTTTAAACCTACACATGCACCTACCGGATCAACGTTCGGGTCTGTGGAGCTTACAGCGATCTTTGTTCTGGAACCTGCCTCACGGGCGATGGCGCGAATCTCAACGGTACCGTCGCGGGCCTCTGCGATCTCAGCCTCAAACAGACGTCTTACGAGGTCCGGATGCGTTCTGGATACGGAGATTCTCGGTCCCTTCGGGCTGTCCTTAACTTCCAGGATATAAACCTTGATGCGCTCAGTTCTCTGGAATACTTCGCCCTTTACCTGCTCAGCTTCCGGAAGGATCGCATCGATCTTTCCGAGATCTACGCTGACATTGCGGCCGATATAACGCTGGACAATACCCGTAACGACCTCTTTCTCCTTGCACTGCCACTCGCTCAACTGGGACTTACGGCTCTCCTCGCGGATCTTCTGTAAGATCACGTTCTTCGCGTTCTGCGTCGCGATTCTGCCGAAATCATGGGAATCAATGGGGATCTGGACGATATCACCAAGGACATGTCTCGGAGCGATCATTCTTGCGTCGGCGAGGCTGATCTGTGTGATCGGGTCCTCCACAGTCTCAACGACCTCTTTTTCCATATATACAGAATAGTCGCAGCCATCCGGATCAATGATGACTTTCACATTGTCAGCTTTGCCGAAATGGTTCTTGCAGGCTGTGAGAAGTGAATTCTCAATTGCCTCCAGCAATGTGTCCTTACTGATGTTGTACTCTTTTTCGAGTATATTCATCGATTCCATCAGTTCCTTGTTCATTTTTTATCCTCCTTATTAAAAATCGAATGCCAGACGGATTAAGGCAATGTCTTTTCTATTAAATGTGCTCTCGGAACCGTCCTCGTAGCGGATCGTTACGGTGTCCGCGTCATATGCCGTGAGAATTCCGGAGAAATCTTTCTGTCTCTCGATGGCGCGGTACAGCTTGATATCGACTGCTTCGCCGAGACTTCTCTTAAAGTCCTTCTCTTTCTTTAACGGTCTGCCAAGTCCCGGGGAGCTTACTTCCAGGATATAGCTGTCATCGATAAAGTCTTCTTTATCGAGCCAGTCGCTTAAGCGTCTCGATACCATCTCACAGTCATCCACTGTAAAGCCGCCCTCTTTGTCGATATAGGCTCTCAGGTACCAGGTACCCGCTTCCTTCACGTACTCCACGTCCACCAGTTCAAAATTATTCTCTTCCATGATCGGAATTAAAAATTTCTCGACCCTGGATTCATATTCATCTCTTCTTGCCATGGGTTTCCACCGCCTTTCTGCCGGAATATTCCGGTTATGCAAAACGAAAGAGTGGACTTTTTCGTCCACTCTTTTGACCGGTTACTTATGTTATCATCAAAATCATAGCATAGAACATCTGAAAAATCAAGGGGTTTGCTGGGAAAAGTGCCTGTTTGCGGGATTTCTGTGCAGTTTTCCGGGTGTTTTCTATGATTTTGGGGCAGTGACCAGCCCGACAGACCTGTCCATTTACGCAAATCATGCTGATCCTGGTGAATCCTGTGCCGGTGCCTCGTTGCATGGGATTCTGTTTTCTGATATACTATGTTTACGCTGCCGCCTTTTATTTTCTTTCAGGCGGCAGGTCACTTATTATATCTATATTACAGAAAGCAGACCTTATTGTATATGAAACGATTTGTTATCGGTATCCTCGCGCATGTCGACGCTGGAAAGACGACCATGTCCGAGGCAATTTTATATGAGACAGGAAAATTAAAGAAAATGGGGCGCGTAGACAACCGGGACGCGTTTCTCGATACGTTTGCACTGGAGCGCGCCCGCGGCATCACGATCTTTTCGAAACAGGCGGTCTTTCCGTTAGGCCATGCTTCCGTGACGCTCCTCGACACGCCGGGTCATGTGGACTTTTCGGCGGAGATGGAGCGGACACTGCAGGTGCTGGACTACGCGGTGCTCATCGTCAGCGGGGCTGATGGGGTGCAGGGACATACGGAGACGCTCTGGAGACTCTTAAGACGATACCGGATCCCGGTGTTTATCTTTGTGAATAAGATGGATCAGAAAGGGACGGATCGAGATGCGGTGCTGGCATCGCTGAAGGAGCGGCTGGATCATGGAGTCGTGGACTTCAGCGGGGTGATCGGGAATGAGGATGTGTTGACATTTTCAGTCTCTGCTGAACCGTTTTCGGCGGTCTGCAGAGATCCAGAAGAGGCAGCTGAGGAGATCGCCACCTGCGATGAAGCGCTTCTGGAAGCTTACCTCGCAGACGGTACTTTAAAGACAGACGATGTGCGGAAAGTCATCCATGACCGGAAACTCTTCCCGTGCTTTTTCGGCTCTGCGTTAAAACTTTCCGGCGTCCGGGAATTTCTGACCGCCCTCGGGGAGTTTGCGTCATGTCCGGACTACACGAAGGACTTCGGCGCGAAGGTGTTCAAGATCTCCCGCGATGGGGCAGGCGTCCGGATGACGCATCTGAAGGTCACGGGCGGAAGTTTGAAGATCCGCGATTCGCTGTCCCCTGATTCTGAGGAGAAGATCAACCAGATCCGGCTCTACTCCGGCTCAAAGTTTGAGGCATTGAAGGAAGCGGAACCTGGCATGGTGGTGGCCGTCACCGGAATCTCCGACACGAGGCCTGGACAGGTCTTCGGAACTGCCTCCGAGAGTGCTCTTCCGCTTTTAGAGCCGGTCCTCACCTACCGGATCCTGCTGCCATTTGGGACAGACTCCCACACCATGCTCAAAAACATGCGCATGCTCGAGGAGGAAGATCCGCAGCTCCATATCGTCTGGAACGAGGCACTGGGCGAGATTCAGGCCCAGGTCATGGGCGATGTGCAGATGGAGATCCTAAAAAGTCAGGTACAGGAACGTTTCGGTGTGGAGATCGGTTTTGGGGAAGGAAATATTGTATATAAGGAAACGATTGCTAAGACCGTTGAGGGCGTCGGACATTTCGAACCGCTGCGCCACTACGCGGAAGTCCATCTTTTGATGGAGCCAGGCGAACCGGGAAGCGGACTTGTCTTTGACGCAGACTGCAACGAGGATATGCTGGATCGGAACTGGCAGAGGCTGATCCTGACACATCTGGAAGAAAAGCGTTTCCGGGGAATCCTCACCGGTTCCGAGATCACCGATATGAAGATCACTCTGATCGCCGGACGTGCCCATCAGAAGCACACGGAGGGCGGCGATTTCCGTCAGGCAACCTACCGTGCTGTCCGTCAGGGACTCTGCGAGGCGGGGTGTGTGCTCTTAGAGCCGTACTATGCGTTCCGTCTGGAAGTCCCATCGGAAAACCTTGGGCGTGCTATGGCGGATCTTGACCGGATGCAAGGTGATTTTTCTGCACCGGAACAGGATGGTGCTATGGCTCTTCTTACGGGAACCGCTCCGGTTTCCACCATGAGAAATTATCAGCGCGATGTGATCTCCTACACAAAAGGCCGTGGGCGGCTGACCTTGAGTCTTTCCGGCTACGAACCGTGCCACAACGCCGAGGAGGTGATCTCGGCCTCCGGCTACGATTTCGATTCCGACCTTCAGGATCCTGCCGGATCCGTCTTCTGCTCCCACGGGGCAGGCTTCGTGGTGCCGTGGAGTGAGGTGAAGCAGTATATGCATGTGGAGAGTCCGCTGGCAAAGCAGCTTGCGAAGGAACAGCAGGAACGGGAGCTTAAGGAAGCGAATGAACGGCTGGCGGATGTAGCCGCGGGGAAAGTTCCGAGTGGCGCAGCTGGCGGCAGCGCTGCTGGCTCTGGTTTTCCTTGCAGTAAAAATTCTGGCTCTGGAGCTGGACCTGGTTCGAGCGGCTCTGCCGCTTCTGGTAACGGTATCGACTCTGGAGCTTCTGCGAATGGCACCGCCGGTTCTTCCTCCGACAGCCGCGGAAATGGAGGTTCTTCCCTTTCCTTCTATGACGACAAGGAACTCCAGGCCATCTTCACCCGTACATACGGCGAGCCGAAGCGGAAGCTTGCCTCCGACTACGACTCCCGCACCGTGATCCGCGCAAAGAACGCCAGCCCGGTGAAGCCGGTGAAGGAAAAAGAGGCGCCAGAGGACGAGTATCTTCTCGTTGACGGCTACAACATCATCTTTGCCTGGGAGGAGCTGAGCGACCTGGCGGCAGTCAGCATCGACGCCGCCCGCTACAAGCTCATGGACATCCTAAGCAACTACCAGGGATTCCGCAAGATCTGCGTCATCGTCGTCTTCGACGCCTACAAGGTCCCCGGCGGTGTGGAGAAAGTCCAGAAATACCACAACATCAACGTCGTGTATACAAAAGAGGCGGAGACCGCCGACCAGTACATCGAAAAAGTCGCGATCCGCATCGGCAGACGATACCGCACCACAGTCGCTACCTCCGACGGCGTGATCCAGCTCATTATCCGAAGTCAGGGCTGTATCCTCTGGTCCGCGAGGGATTTCCGTGAGGAGATCGAACGTGTCGGAAAGCTGATCTCTGAGGAAAAGGGAAAGCACACCGGCAATGCAAAAAATTATCTGTTCGCGCATGCAGACGCGGAGACACAGAAGTATTTAGAGGCAGTACGACTGGGAAAAAATCCTGAAATGCCATAAAAGAATGTGCCTTGGCACATTCTCGCGCCTCGCGCGGTCGCTTGCGACAGTCTACATCTTCGCGCGAGTGCGCATCTTTGGCACGTCAGTGCCTTTTTCTGACCCCATTTCAGACATTTCTCACACTTTTTCCGTCCTATTTCCAGCCATTCTCTACATTTTCCGACCTGCCCTCAATCTCTCTCCCTTGAACCACCAACACGCAATCCAGCGAATTTTCGAAATTTTCGAAATAGAGCGCGATTTTAAACCTTCAGACTCAAGCACATAACTTCTCCTCGCTCCTGTCAACACACCGCGCTGATACGCAATCTTCCAAACCGCCAACGCACAGCGCCGGTGAGTCTTCGGGCACGGACGCTTTGTGCAGGGAGCCTGGCTTCCTCTTGGCTCGCAGGAGAATGCGTTGGAGGACAGGCGGCACTAGTCTGAGCGTCAGCGAGTTGTGCCGACTGTTCTCCGCCCTTAGCATTCTTCTGCAAGCTTAGAGGAACCGCTCCCGAACCCCTGCGTTCGCGCCCGAAGACTCACCGGCGCGTACCTCTAGCCAATCTATTTCCCACAAACCTCAAGGATCTCCCCGCAGATTTCTTCTGCCGTCTTCCCATCCGTAGCAACCTTCACATCAGCCGCCGCCTCATACTTCGGCCTGCGCTTCTCCATCAGCTCTTCAATATACCCAACATTCATATTCCCATTCAGTACCGGTCTCTCCGTACTGTCCTTCACACGCTCGTAGATCGTCCCCGGCTCTGCCGTGAGAAGCACGATCTTCCCAGACTCCTTCATAAGCCGCACATTCTCCTCCTTCAAAACAGCACCTCCCCCACAGGAGATCACCGCCGGCTCCACTCCCGCAAAGCTTTTGATCAGATCTGTCTCCAACTCCCGGAAATACGCTTCCCCCTTCTCCTTAAAAATATCCGCGATCGCCATTTCCTCATTCTCCACGATCATCTGATCCATCTCCACCTGCCTCGCCCCGGTCATCTCCGCCAGGCACTCCGCGTTCGTACTCTTCCCGCAGCCCATAAATCCGATCAGAAAAATATGTTCCTTCAATCCCGCCATAATCTAAATTCTCCTTTTCGTACTAATAGTCTCTCAAAATCTCTAACTGTTTTCTCCCACACCCAAAACACTTTTCCACTTTCATGCGTCATTTAGTGCAAGTATACCAGATTTTAATCTGCTCTGCAATCAAAGCCCGTGGAACTTTTGTTTTCATATTTTCACACTTTAAAATCATAAATTTTCTTTTGCATTTTCTTTCCTGCACTGTTATAATAAAGCGAGAAAAATCACTCCCCGGAGGTACACATAAAATGGAAAACACCACATCCGCAGCTTCACCGATCACCGGACACACCGGTCTTATCTGTCTGCTCGGCAGCCCCTGCGCCCACAGCGTCTCCCCGATGATGCACAACGCATCCTTTGAGGCTCTTGGGCTCGACTACCGCTACCTCGCATTTGATGTCAATGAGGAGACACTTCCCACCGCAGTTGCCGGTTTAAAGGTTCTCGGTGCCCGCGGCTTCAACCTGACCATGCCGGATAAAAATCTCATGGTCTCCCTCTGCGACGAACTCTCCACCGCTGCCCGGATCATCGGTGCTGTCAACACGGTCGTAAACGAAGATGGACGTCTCGTCGGCCATAACACCGACGGCATCGGTTACATGCAGTCCGTAAAAGATGCCGGTTACGATATCATCGGCAAAAAAATGACACTTCTGGGCGCAGGAGGCGCTGCCACCGCAATTCTGGTACAGGCTGCCCTCGACGGCTTAAAAGAGATCTCCGTCTTCATGAGACCCACCAGCCGCTTCTACGACCGCCTGGTACATACCGTCGAGGAGCTCACTGAGATCACTGACTGCAGGATCAAGATCTGTGACTTCTCCGACGCGAATCTCTTAAAGAAAGAACTTGCGGACAGCGCTATCCTCACAAACGGGACCTCCGTCGGCATGGCTCCCCACGAGGATACCTGCCCGGTCCCGGAAAATCTGACTTTTCCGAAAGACCTCATCGTCTCCGATATCATCTACAATCCGCGTGAGACAAAGCTCCTCACCATGGCTAAAAATCAGGGCAACCCGTTCTTCAACGGATCCTATATGCTCCTCTACCAGGGTGCCGAGGCCTTCCGTCTCTGGACTGGAAAGGAGATGCCAGTGGAGAAGATCAAGAAGGAATTTTTCTCCGATCCTTTTTATTCAAAAAGCAACTTAGATCACTTACGCCGTGTCATTGCTGCTTTAAACGCCGGAAACGGTATTTCACATGAGTTAATCACTGACGAAAAATAAATACTCTACTTTTAAAGTTTCTATTTACACATGACCTCCAGAACCTGCCACCGACAGTTTTCTCTGGATGCATGGCATCAAAAAAGGAAAACGATCTGTCTGTGCAAACCATCAATACCACAAACAGATCGTTTTCCTTAATCAAATCTTTTATTTCAGGCTTTCATCATCTATCTTATGAACTGCCAGTTGTTTTATCTTCTACTTACTCTGTCCCGCAATAATCTCTTCCGCCATTCCAAACATCTCCTCAGCGCCGAGATCCTCACCAAACTTGAAGAGGCTGTAGCCCTGTCCGTCCATGTTCCACTCTACCGTGTAGGAAGTCATAACTTCGACCTTATCGCTGCCGTAAGCCAGGTTAAAATTGCCGTCTTCCTGGGCCTTTTTGTCCTCCTCGGTGAGCTCATAATCTGCCGGAACGAACTTGTTGGTCAGCTTGTAGAAACAGAGTTCTGTACCATCCTCGCATGTCCTCACCTCTGCCGGGGTGAGTTCTCCATCCATGCCGACTTCCGCGGAAAACGTGACATCCTCCATGCCGTCTTTTCCGTATGTGACGGAAAGCTGTGTTCCGTTTCCCAGTTTATTTCCATCTTTATCTTCCGTCTCATAGTTTTCCGGCACAGCAGCCTTAAACGCGTACCCGTTGGAGAATTTCTCCGGGAAATCTACCATCGGTCCATTCTCCTTCTGAAGCTCCAGCGCCTGTTCATAGGTGTGGACTTCATCTCTTATATCGGTGCGGGATGTGATTCCCGCGATCTTTCCAATCGCGAACGCCGTCATGCTTCCAAATACACAGATCGCTGCAACTGCTGCTCCCGCTTTTTTCATAAAACCTTTCTTCATATAATTTCCCTCTCTTTCTATCTTCTCATATACATTTCTCCGGATCCGCGCCTTCCGCACCGATTCGTCCGGAAGTTCGCCTGCGCGGCTCTCAAACATGTTTTTCAGTCTCTTTTCTAAGATAGGATCGTCCATGTTTTTCCTCCTTCCTCCTGTGTGAGGATTTGCTTCAACTGTTCCTTCGCGTGGAACAGCCTGGATTTCACCGTTCCCTCAAACACTCCGCAGACCCTTGCGATCTCGCGGATCGGCATATCATTGTAATAGTACAGGATCAACACGGTCTTCTGCTTCGGCGGCAGCTTTTCCACCGCCTCGTAGAGGATCCGCTCCTCTTCCTTCATAATGCAGTTTTCCAGGACGGACTTTCCGGTGTCCGCCTGCCCGGATGCAGGTTCCTCCTCCGGCTGTTCTTTCCGTGACTTTCTGCTGATCTTCCACGCGGACCTTGTGAGTATCCTGTAAAACCATGTCTTAAAGGCTGCCGGATCCCGGAGCTTCTTTCTGTTTAAATAGCAGGCGGTGAATGTCTCCTGGACAATGTCCTCGCTGTCCGCCGCGTTCCCGGAGATCAGCCAGGCCGCCCTGAGCGCCGGCCTCTCATACTTCTCCATCAGCTCCCCGAAGGCATCCATGTCCCCGTTGATCATGCGTCTCACGATATTCTCTTCATCCATGTCCTGCCTCCTCTCTTTTTTGATGCATCTGTCTTATAGAGACAGGCAATTGGGGGAAAGTTCATTTTTATCGGAAATTTCTTTTCTTCTTTATTCTTCCAAATATATAACTTATTTTTCCACCAGACATATTTATTTTTGTTTTTCTATCTACACTGACTTCCATCGCGTCTACCGTCAGCCATTTTCATAGAGCCGCAAAAAACAGGACAGCCACCCGCATCCACGCAGATGATCTGTCCTGTTTCGATTGATGCCTTAATATGATTTTTCGTACTAATACCTTAACTTGATCCTAGAAAGCTCCACATCCACCTCATATCCATGGCTGTGAAGATACTCCTTCATGCCCTCCCGCGCGAGGTCGATATGATTCTTCGGGACAACGGTAATGCTGCGGATCGGAAGCTTTTTCTTCCCGCCGCTTAAGTCGATCGCGATATATCTTATTGTAAAAAAGGAGATGAACCTGAGGAAATCACGCAAAGTTCCGGTATGTCCGGACTGCCTCCTCCTCTGCCGCCTTCATGATCTCTTCCACGGAATTGCCCTCGATGTCAAGCCCCTCTGCGGTATAGCACACAGTCTTATTGATTCCGTAATATACCTTGCAGAGTTTCTCGACATACTCATATTCTAGATTCAGAGCCCTGATCGATCCAACGCTGGTGGTCACATAATGGAGACTGTCGGCATGGCATAATCCACC
>OGJU01001553.1_pt1 | contig 14122 bp, 10 predicted proteins | sample 1572251 | NCBI WGS metagenome assembly OGJU01 (sample SAMEA2582144, study PRJEB24529) | metagenome | biome: Human gut stool | place: China | collected 2011
CCACCTCTATCAGTTCCAGCTTCTCCAGCATCTTCACACGACTCCGTACCTGAAGCGTCTTGCTGTATGTTCCCTTGAAGCGTTCGATAAAGTCCTTGGTTTCCTGAATCATTTTCTGCTGTTCCTCGTACTGCTTCATCTGTTGTTCACGGCGTTCCTTCCGCAATACAAGATACTGAGAATAGTTCACCTTATAATCATAGATGCGCCCCATCGTCACTTCAATGGTACGTGTGGTAATATTATCGACAAACTTACGGTCGTGACTGATGACGACCACGGCCTTGGCACTGTTAATCAGAAAATCTTCCAGCCACTGGATAGATTCGATGTCCAGGTGGTTGGTGGGCTCGTCCAGCAAAAGAACGTCCGGATTCTGCAGCAACAGCTTGGCCAGCTCGATACGCATGCGCCATCCTCCGCTGAAATCACTGGTCGGACGGTTAAAGTCTTCCCGCAAGAATCCCAATCCCAGCAAGGCCTTCTCCACATCTTCTTCAAAATGCGTCATGTCGATGGCATAGAACTTCTCGCTCATGGCTGCCACTTTCTCGATTAAAGCCATATAGGAGTCACTCTCATAATCCGTACGAGTAGCCAGTTCGTTATTCATCCGCTCTATCTCTTCTTCCATTTCTTTCAAATGGGCAAAGGCTTGAGAGGCTTCTTCAAACACCGTACGACCATCCTCCGTCATCAGGTGCTGAGGCAGATAAGCAATCACACAGTCCTTCGGTGCTGTCACCTTTCCACGGGTGGGCTGCCGAACGCCTGCCAAAATTTTAAGAAGCGTCGATTTTCCGGCTCCATTTTTACCCATCAGGGCAATACGGTCTTTCTCATTAATCTGAAAGTTCAGGTCACTGAACAAGGTGGTCCCTCCGAATTCTACGGTCAGTCCATCTATACTAATCATATTTGGTACGTTTTAAAATTTTTGATTTTGGAAAATGCAAAATTACAAAATTCTGCCGATTCTTACTCATTCAATGCGCCACAGTGCGAGCAAATGCCTTTCGATCTCATTTTTGCGCCACAAGAACCACAGGCGTATGGATAACCGTGCGATTTCCGGAGCTGACGAATACACCACAAAGTATATCCGATAAAGCCCACATAAGCCAGGTATACCCATAAATAAGTAAAGAAGATATAAAGAAATATGCAATAGGAAGCCAGTCCCAGCAGATAGAAGAAGGCTACTTCAAAAGAGGTTTGATGAAACAAATCATCCAGCAAAGCGACTCCTAACAGCAAAATAAAGAACACACTGAGCACAAACAGCCCTAATACAAAAGGCAGGTCGAACGGATTCAGGGACGGATCATAATAATACCGCTCCCAGGTTTCCGGCACAAAATGCTGCATGCTGTTATAAAGTGTGGCGGCCGCCACAAGCAACCACGACAACGTAATAGGGAACACACTGTCAATGTCATTCAGCCAAATGAGTTTTATCTGCTTGCGTCGTACGGCACGGTACACAAAGCAAAGAAAGAACACTGCCAATACCAGAAAGAACGGTAAAGTGTGTGAATTGCTGAACAAATGGATGCAGCGTGAAATCGGATCTACAGGGACAATGTGCGTCAAAAGCTGATGTTCCGGAATCCAACCTATGGTTTCCTGGTCGCGTGCCACCTTCACCCACACTGAATCATCCTGCATTTCCGTGCGCAGCGATATTTCTGCTACCACCAGTTCATCTCCTTCCCTTACCGGAATAGAGTCGAGCAACGGAAGCAGACGCAACCAGAGTGTATCTGCTGTCACACGAAAATTGCTGTTCAGTGCATACGGGCGTTCTTTCTGTACCGACACGGCAACCGAGTCTTCTGAACCATTCTTTACAGCCGAAGACAAGGTGGTGCGGTAATGACAGGCCGTCATACACAGCAACAGAAAGAGTATGCCCAGAAAATATTGTAAGTGCTTCATGAAGATGCCCGATTATCCAATGAGACTTTCATCTGACAAACCTTACAGTCAAAGTCAAGACGGAAACGTCGTCCGTCCGTACTTACCAGGTAATACGGCTCACGATAAGGCGACTTCACCTTATGATGCACCGGACACCATCCCATGCTATAACGCAGGCAATGCTTGCAGAACATCAACACCGCATCGCCCTGTGCTTCCTTTTCAAAAGCCGGTTCCACGCGCTTCACTCCATGGTCATGGTAGAAAGCCTGCGCCTTGCCGTTCATCACATTTCCTAAATAAGTCAGTTCGCCTGCCGGAAAAGCATGAACTGTTTTCGGGAAACGAACTCTTTCCTGTGGATAGTTGATGCGACGAGCCTCCAGCAGTTTCTCTACTGCCGTACGACGTAAATCCGCCAGCACTGACGAAGGAATAAACCAGTCGCCCGATAAAGAAATATCCAAGCGTTCCAGTTCAAAAGGCGTATTTCCCAACTTGCCCAACTGATTTCTCAGGTTTTCAGCCTGGGGTGTACGCGCTGGTGCTTTGTCGTACGGCAATGTCACGCTGATGCTATTATCGTCCTCATCGGCCAAAGTCAGTGTAAATCCGAAATTGTTTTCTTCCAATGCCATGGCCACGGCTATCTTCCGCTCTGCCGATTTTTTCTGCATCACCCGCTCAAACTCCTGGTCAAAGTTACGGTAAAGCTTGGTCTTCGGTCGAAGGCGTGGCATTTCCTGCGGATAAAGTTTATTGTTTTCTACGCGATTTACCCGGAATCCATGCAGTTTTCCCGCCTCATCCAGATAACAAAGTCCGTCACCGTTACTAAAAGGTTTGACACCTGCCACGGTAAAATAGTTGCCGCGTACTTCCTTCACCACTCCCATTTCTTCACCTAACGACTTCGGCGTATGAAAGGAGAAAATATCCGGTGTACGTCCGTGCAGGAAATAATCGGTAAAGCCCCTGCTGAAACTCTTGTCCAATTGCGGACGAAAGGCCAGGCGGACCGTACCGGAAGAAGCACGTATATATTCTTTGCGGCGTTTGAATATCGCATCCAATTTCTGGCGATAGTAAGCCGTCACATTCTTTACATAAGCCACATCCTTCAACCGTCCTTCTATTTTCAGTGAAGAAGCACCGGCATCCAGCAAGGCTTCCAGGTTCTCGCTCTGGTTCATATCTTTCAAGGACAATAGATGTTTGCCACGGGCAATCGTTTTCCCGTCGGCATCTACCATATCAAAACTCAGGCGACAGAACTGTGCACACTCTCCCCGGTTGGCACTACGACCAAAGCAAGCCTGGCTGACATAACATTGTCCGCTATAGCTTACGCACAAGGCTCCGTGTACAAACACTTCCAGCGGTGTTTCCGGACAGGCTGCATGAATCTTTGCAATTTCATCCAGCGTCAGTTCACGGGCCAACACCACCTGACGGAAACCTGCCTCAGCCAGGAATTTTACTTTTTGCGGAGTGCGGTTGTCCATCTGCGTACTGGCATGCAAAGGAATCGAAGGAAGATTCAGACGGGTAATCCCCATATCCTGCACAATCAAGGCATCCACCCCAATCCGGTACAAATCCCAAATCATTTTCTCCGTTTCTGCCAGTTCCTCATCTTTCAAAATTGTATTGACAGTCACGTAAATACGCACCCGATATAAATGTGCATAACGCACCAGGGCTTCAATGTCTTCCAGAGAATTTCCGGCAGCTGCACGCGCACCAAAACGAGGTGCACCAATATACACCGCATCGGCACCATGATTAATGGCTTCCATTCCACACTCCAAGTTCTTTGCCGGAGCAAGCAGTTCGATAGGACGTTGTCTGAGCATTATTTTATCTGATTGATGTCGTAAGGAGTTTCCTGATATACATAATAGTTCAACCAATTGGAGAACAAGAGGTTGGCCACACTTCGCCAGCGTACCAGCGGTCCTTTCTCCGGATTGTCCCCACGATAATAGTTTTGAGGCATTTCAATAGGAAGTCCTTTATCCAGGTCACGGCGATACTCCGTGTCCAAAGTATAAGGAGAATATTCGGAATGTCCGGTCACGAAAAACTCACGTCCGCCGCGAGCCATCACAATGTGTACACCTGAGTTGGCCGATTCCGAAATCACCTGCAAGCCTTCACATTTCTCGATGTCTTCCCGACGAACTTCCGTATGACGGCTGTGCGGTACATAAAACACATCATCAAACCCACGGAAAATAGGTAAATGCTGGAATCCGTCGCAGATATGATGTTCAAAAATTCCGAACATTTTCTTTTCCAGCGGATATTTCGGAATGCCATAATGATAATACAATCCCGCCTGTGCCGCCCAGCAGATATAAAAAGTAGAAGTCACATGCGTACGGGTCCATTCGAAAATCTCCGTGATTTCATCCCAATAATTTACATCCTCAAAATCGAGATGTTCTACCGGTGCACCCGTAATAATCATTCCGTCGAACTTCTCATTCTTCATCAGTTCAAAGTCACGGTAGAAAGCTTTCATGTGTTCCACCGGCGTATTTTTTGACATATGACTTTTCAGCTTCATCAGGCTCACCTCTATCTGAAGAGGAGAGTTCGAAAGCAAACGAATCAAATCGGTTTCTGTAGTAATCTTGATGGGCATCAGGTTTAGCACCACAATTTTCAGCGGACGAATATCCTGTGAGCTGGCACGAGAATTATCGATAACGAAAATATTCTCCTCCTTCAGCAAATCAATTGCGGGCAGTTTATCGGGTAAATTTAATGGCATAGCGCTGTGTTTCTGTTTTAATTTTTATCGACCGACAAAGTTAATAATTCAGAACGGATTAAGAGAAACAGGGACCTGTCTTTTTTACATCTTATCATTATTTAGCTTCTCTCTTCTCCTCCTGCCACTTTTCGGAGAAAATCCGCAAAAGCCAATGCCGATTTCTTACGGTAATCTCCCTGTGCCCAGAACAAAAAACCTTGTGAAGTCAGCTTGTCGGCACACAATATCGGAATTTGTACAAGGTTCTCTTCTCCACGTACAGCCGCCTGCGTCAATATAGTTCCCCAATATCCTTCACGCAAGGTATGAATGATGGTATGCACGTCATTCATCTCCACGCCTACCGTCAGCTCCAACTGATGCTTCCGGCACAGGTCATCTACTCTTTTTCGGGTGGCAAATCCTTTTCCCGGCAGAATCAGGGGAGTTTCAGAAAGCCGCTTCAAGGTGATGGACGACAATTCGGCCAACGGATGGGAACAATGCACAATAAAGCAGAGCATGGAAGAGAACAAAGGCATGGTTTCCAGATGCTCTGACACGCCTTCCGGTTTAAAGGACAACACAAAATCCAACTGATTTGCCTCTAATCTGTCCAACAACTCTTCGGAAGTGCCAAAACTGACATTGACCTTTATTTTGGGATAAGTCTTGGAAAATAATCCCAACGCTGCAATCAATAACGGACTCATGCTGTAAGTCACTCCTACATGAAGCACTCCCGTTTCAATACCTTTCAGGTCGCGAATAATCTGTTTCCCGTTTTCTGCATCGCGTATTGCCCTGACAGCATAAGGCAGAAAAGCCAACCCGGCCTCCGTAGGTACAACCCGCTTGCCAATGCGGTCGAACAGCAGCACATCCAGTTCATCTTCCAGCTGTTTGATTTGCTGTGAAAGGGTACTTTGAGAGATGTGCAACACACGCGCAGCCTCTGAAAAGTTCTGTAGTTCGCAGGCCTCCTTAAAGTATTTCAATTGACGCAGTTCCATGTCCTTATCGTTTTTATCTATGGATATTATCAAAAAAAATGAGTTTTGCAAATATAAATAAATATTCTCAGCCCGCTTATCTTTGTTAAAAAAGAAACGCTATATGAAAAAAAATCATCAGTTTAATGTGTGCCTGGCTGGCAATAACTGTCTCGGCACAAACCGCAAAAACAATGAACAAAAATTGCCCAAGAACCATGTTGTTGCCAATAAGATGAAAGCCACTATCTTATATTACAGCCACAAAGGAAAGACTGCCTTTTTCGCACGAGAGATAGCCATGTATCTCTGGTCAAAAGGGTTGAACGTCAGCCTGAGTGCCATTTCTGATTTTAACATCCAAAAGCTGAACGAGACGGACTTCCTTATCTCCGGATGCTGGACGTGCGGCCGGTTCGTCGTCGGACAGCACCCTCACAAGAAATGGAGTGCATGCAGCCTGCAGATGGCAGGACGCATATCTCCACATCGCACCCTTCTTTTTACCACGTATAAATTCAGGACAGGCAGTATGTACCGGAAAATGAAGAGCACTGCATCAGGTAACCATCACCATGAGCGACCGAGGTATTCCGGCCTCTTACCGCCACATGCACGGCTACGGAAGCCATACATTCTCACTTATCAACGCAGAAGGAAAACGCACTTGGGTGAAATTCCACCTGCATACGCAGCAGGGCATCAAGAACCTGACCGATGCAGAAGCAGAAGCCATCATTGCCAAAGACCGTGAAAGCCACCAGCGCGATTTGTATGAAAGCATTGAGAAGGGCGACTTCCCCAAATGGACTATGTACATTCAGGTAATGACGGAAGAACAGGCCAAGAACTGTCCGTTCAATCCGTTCGACCTGACCAAAGTCTGGTCGCAGAAAGAATATCCGTTGATTGAAGTGGGCGTGATGGAACTGAACCGCAATCCGGAAAACTACTTTGCAGATGTAGAGCAGGCAGCGTTCAATCCGGCCAATGTGGTGCCGGGTATCAGTTTCTCGCCCGACCGTATGCTGCAAGGACGTCTGTTCTCTTACGGAGATACACAGCGCTACCGACTGGGAGTGAACCATCACCAGATTCCGGTCAACCGCAGCCGTTGTCCTTTCCTGAACATGTATCATCGGGACGGACAGATGCGCGTGGACGGGAACCATGGGTCTACGTTAGGATATGAGCCCAACAGCTACGGAGAATGGCAGCACCAGACGGAATACAAGGAGCCGCCATTGGAACTCGATGGAGCCGCTTACCAATGGGACTACCGGGAAGATGATTCAGATTACTACTCTCAGCCGGGCGATCTGTTCCGACTGATGACTCCCGCCCAGCAGCAGGTGCTCTTCGAAAATACGGCAAGAGCCATGGGAGATATCCCGGAAGAAATCAAGCTTCGCCATATACGAAACTGTATGAAAGCGGATGAAAATTATGGAAAGGGAGTGGCAAAATCCCTGAATATTCCATTAGAAAAGATTTGAATGACAAACTGACTTGACTAAAAAATCGTCCCCGGTAATTTATCGCTAATTACCGGGGACGGATTTTTTTAGAACCTATCAAAGACGGTTTTTATAAATATCCGCCATCAGTTTCTGATACTGGTTTTCAAGGGTAATATAACTTTGCAGGTTGCCGTACACGTTATCGGCCTCTACATAGAAGTCAATAATCGAAAGTTGTCCGGCAGTCACGGCATCATAAAGCAAGCGGAGGGTATGATGCATCAAAGGCACATCGTAGGCCTGCATTGCTTCCTGAAGCTGCTGCATTTCATTAAACTGTCCCTGTATTCTTGCTTCCACCTGCAAGCGGGTATTGTCCAGTTGCAGATTGGCACTCAAGGCCTGTGCCTTGGCAATCTTCAGTTTCTTCCGGTTAGAGAATATCGGGAAACTTCCTCCGACCAGAAAACCGTTGCTTTTCTCACCTACCGACGTATTGCGACGGTAACCGACCTCCAGCTTGGGCAGCCAGTTCTGCTTGTTCACGCTTACCTGTTCCGCAGCCGCACGGGAAGCCGCATCTGCCGCCTGAAGGTCTGCATCCTGCATCATTACTTCGTTGTACAATGTATGATAGTCACGAATGGCTTCCACTGCCGGATAACGGTCTTCTGCAAACTCCAACGGAAGGTTGCCGTTCATCGCCAGCAGTTGCTGAAGTGCCGTACGATGTGCCGCATGGTTCTGTGCCACTTCCGTCTGCACCTTCATGCGTTCCATCTTGATTTTATTCACCTCCAAGGCATTGGCATCGCCTTCTTTCAAACGCTTTTCAAACAACTGCAACAGGGCATCGGCATTTTTCTGCCGTTCCATGAGCAAAGCCTGTTCCTGATTCAGGCGAATCAAGTCGAGACACAGATTCTTGGTCTGCAGCAGAATATCGCGGCGAAGCGCCTGCTGCTGACGGTCGAGCACATCTTTCTGCAGTTTCCCGGAACGATTACGTGCCGCATATAAGGTCGGGAAATCAAATCCCTGTGTCACCACCAGTTCCGAACTGGCCATTCCGTCTACTCCTTTGGCAAAGAACGGGCTGTACTCCACACTGGGATCTTCCAGGTTATTCTGCGTCTGCACTTCCATTTTGGCAGCTTCCGTAGAATGAAAGACTGCCTGTAGTTCCTTGTTATTCTGCTCTACGGACTGCAACACTTCTTCTATTTTCTGTGCCTGCACGCTGCCGGCAAATGCCAGTCCTGCAAGCCACATCCATCCTATTTTTTTCATTCTTCTGTTCTTTTAAGGTTTTTCTTCCGGTTCATTAACTCGTACACAATGGGAATGACAAACGCATTCAGGAAAGTAGAAGTCAGCAGACCTCCCAGAATGACCTTCGCCATCGGACTCTGAATTTCATTTCCCGGCAAATCGCCGCGCAAGGCCAGCGGAATCAATGCAAAAGCAGAGGAAAGAGCCGTCATCAGAATCGGATTCAGACGGTCGAGCGAACCGCGCACCACACTTTCACGCACTCCCAACTGCTGTTCTTCACGCAACAAATTGTAGTGTGTAACAAGCAGCATTCCGTTACGGGTAGCGATTCCGAACAACGAGATGAAACCGATAATGGCGGGAATGCTGACTTCACCCGTGGTCAGGAAGAGGGCAAAGACTCCTCCAATCAGGGCCAAAGGCAGATTCAACAGGATAACGCCACTCTCTGCCGCATCGTGGAACTGCATGTACAGCAACAGGAAAATCACTGCAATGCTCATCAGGGAAGTCAGTAACAAGGTACGACTGGCAGCCTGTTCACTTTCAAACTGTCCGCCATATTCTATATGATACCCTTCCGGCAAGCTGATTTTTTCTTCCACCCGCTGCTGGATGTCGTTCACCACACTGCGCAGGTCACGCCCGCTGGTATTGGCCGAGATTACGATTTTTCGTTTTACGTTCTCACGGTTGATGGTATTGGGGCCCATGGAAGAAGTCACATCTGCCACGTATGAAAGAGGTATCTTCCGGCCTTGTGCATCATCAATCATCAACTCCTTGACACGTTCCATCGTACCACGGTCGGATTCTGCGGCACGTACCACCAGATTAAAGGTCTTTCCCTGTTCATATACCTGCGACACGACCTCACCGGCCATATTGACCGTGACAAACTCACTGAACTGCGGCAACGAGATACCGTACTTGGCCAGCATTTCACGCTTCGGCACAATCTTCAGTTCCGGACGCTCAATCTGCTGCTCCACATTCAGGTCGGCAATTCCTTCTACATCGCTCACCGCTTCCTTTATCTGGTTACCGATGGCAAACATCCGGTTCAGGTCATCGCCGAACAGCTTGATGGCAATGCTGGCCTGTGTACCGCTCAACATGGCATCAATACGATGGCTGATAGGCTGCCCGATTTCAATGTTGGCTCCCGTTATGACCGACAATTTGTGACGTACTTCGTCCAATAATTCAGCATGCGAGCGATCTTTCAGTTCAAAAGGTGCTTCTATTTCGGATACATTCACTCCCAGCGCATGTTCATCCAGCTCTGCGCGTCCTGTCTTACGGGCCACAGTCTGAATTTCAGGAATCGAAAGCAGCAGTTCTTCTGCCTGACGGCCTATCTTGTCGGATTCTTCCAGTGAAATACCCGGCAATGAACTGACATTGATGGTAAAGGAACCTTCATTAAAAGAAGGAAGGAAGCTGTGTCCCAAGGTAAAGAAAATTCCCAACGCCACGATAAAGAAAGCTATCGTTCCTCCCAACACCGTCTTCTTATGTTCCAGCGCCCAGAGCAAGGCACGCTCATAATATTTCTTCAACCATACGGCAAGGAATGCTTCCTTGGGCAATCCCTCTCCCTTGGACGTATTTTTACCCAACAGGTAGCTGCAAAGTACCGGAGTCAGGGTCAAAGCTACTATCGTAGAAGCAAACAAAGAAACGATAAAGGAAATGCCCAGCGGAACCAGCATACGTCCTTCCATTCCGCTCAGGAAGAAAAGAGGAATAAAGCTGACAATGATAATCAACGTAGAGTTCAGAATAGGCATACGTACCTCGCGTGAAGCCTGAAAGACAACTTCACGTACCGGCTTCCGTTCCGCTAACGGCAACTGACGGTTTTCACGCAGATGCTTCCATACATTTTCCACGTCCACAATGGCATCGTCCACCAGCGAACCGATGGCAATGGCCATACCTCCCAGACTCATGGTATTGATACTGAGTCCCAGGTAATGCAAGGTCAGGATGGCTACCACAAGCGACAGGGGAAGGGTAATCAGTGAAATAATCGTAGTACGTGTGTTGGCCAGGAACAGGAACAGCACAATCACTACGAAAATGGCCCCTTCGTAAAGTGAGTCTTGCACGTTGCTGATAGAGCTCTCAATAAAACGTGACTGACGGAAAATGTCGGTAGAGATATGTACATCCTTCGGCAAGTTCTTTTGCAAATCGGCCAAAGCGGCTTCCAGTTTTGCGGTCAGCTCAATGGTTCCGGTATTCGGTTGCTTGGTCACCGTAATGAGTACCGCCGGCTTTCCTTTTTCGGAAGCCAGCCCCAACTTGGGCTGCTGTGATCCGATACGTACATCGGCCACGTCCTCCAGGGTAATGGGTGCTCCGTCCGGAGTAGTCTTGATAACAGCACGTCCCAACTTACGCACATCGTCGGTAGAGATGACTCCACGCACGATGTATTCATTTCCGTATTCATAAATGACACCTCCGTTAGTATTCTGGTTCATGCCTCGTGACACTTCCATCACTTCGCCCAACGTCACGCCGTAGTGGCGCATACGGTCCGGATGAACCAAAATCTGATATTCCTTGATATCGCCTCCCAGTACAGCTACCTGAGCCACACCTCCGGTAGACAGCAGACGCGGACGGATGGTCCAGTCCGCCATGGTACGCAAATCCTGCATGGAAGTGGAGTCGGAAGTCAATCCCACAATCAATAACTCTCCTAAGATAGACGACTGAGGACCCAATGTCGGTTTACCCACATTGTCGGGCAAGTCCTCGCCTGCCGCCGCTAATTTTTCCGACACAATCTGACGTGCCAGGTAGATGTCGGTATCCCACTCAAATTCCACCCATACGACAGAAAATCCCGTGGTAGAGGAAGAACGTACCCTGCGTACATGAGTCGCTCCGTTTACAGCAGTCTCTATCGGGAAAGTAACCAACTGCTCTACCTCTTCGGCAGCCATCCCGTTGGCTTCGGTCATCACCACTACGGTAGGCGCATTCAAGTCAGGGAACACGTCCACTTCGGTATGGAAAGCAGTATAGGTTCCCCCTATCAGCAACAACACCGAAGCCACCAGAACCAGCAAGCGGTTCTGTAGCGAAAATTGTATAATTTTATTCAGCATAGCGGGTCATTTTTAATGGTTGTGTGAATGAGCCGGAATGGCATTGGAAGCGGCAGCCAGTTTCACATGAATGGCACCACGAGTCACCACGGTATCTCCGTCTTTCAGACCGGAAAGAATTTCTACCCGCTCTCCGTTGGAAGTTCCTAATTGTACCTCTTGTTTCTTATAACACTCATCGTCGAGTTTCAAGTACACAAAATAAAGTCCCTGTTCTTCGGTCAACGCCGATTCCGGCAAACTGATGACTCCCTGACGTTCGCCCGACAGCAGGAATACTTCCACAAATGCACCTGGAACCATGTCGCCACGGTTGTCAAATTCGAATGTCACCGGTACATAATAAGACGTATCTCCTGACGATTTTCCAAACGAAAGCACTTTTCCGCCCAAGTTCTCCAGGCAGTAGACTGTATTATTATAAGGCGTCTTGAAGTTAGCCGATACAATGCGTGGAAGTTGTGCATAATAACGTTCCGACACATCGGCCTTCAGCACCAAGCGGCGCATCTGAGTCACCGTCATCAACGGCTGTCCTACCGTTACGTAATCGCCTTCCTTCACCAGGCAGTTTTTCACGAACCCGCCGATAGGTGCCTTCACGGCTACTCCCTTACCCGATTTGCTGGGCAGCAAAGCCTCGTATGTCAGACGGGCCTTCTGGTATGCCTCACGCAAAGCCGCAAATTCTTTTTGTGATACAATCTGGCTGCCTACCAGTTTTTCTGCACGTTCGTATTCTTCCTTGGCTTTTTCATAAGCCACCTTTGCCTTTCTCACTGGGTCACCTTCCTGAATGTGCTCAGCGGATACACTCAGCAGTTCACTACCCTGGCCCACTTCAATACCTTCAGCAATTTTGCGGGAGAAAGACACCACTCCCGAGGAAGCCGCTACCACCGTTGCTTCCTGGCCTTGTGCCGACAGAATCTGCCCGCCAGCCTGTATCACTTCCCGAAAGGCTCCCGGGTGAATCACTTCAGCTTCCACCCCAGCCGCTTTTGCTTTCTCCGGCGTCAGTACGATTTCATCTGAATGAGCTGTTTTTTCCTCTGCATGTATTTCCGCTTCATGGTCATGACCTTCATGCTCATGGTCGTGTGCGTGTTCTCCGCACCCCCCCAAAAGGAACATACACAATGTTCCTGTCAAAATATAGTTTTTCATTGAATACTGTTGTTTTTTGTTTGCAAAAATAAATCCTACACGTTGCAAGCAGGTTGCAAAGTGCAGTAACATCTCTAAAAATCAAGCTACAACAGCAAAAGGAGGTGCACGGAAATTACGCACGGCAGAAAAATGCCGGGCATGCAGTTTTTCTACGTAATAGGAAATCATATCCCCTCGTTCAACGGAAACAGATAGAGCTTCCAGACAAAGGGATGACAGATAAATCAAAGTATAGAATGTATAATCCGGGGTAAAATCCGGCAAATGATGAGGAACAGAAAAAGACAGATGCGTAACACAACTGATATCGCACGCATGCTTGTCGGCATCTCCTGTACAATGGTGCCGTCCTTCGCATCCGTCATGCGATGACGTAGCGCAAGTCTCCATATCCGGACTGACACAAAACGCCTCATTGTGATGATGATGTGGAAACACACCTACCACCAGCACCCACAGGCTGACCAACAGCAAACAATATGTACCTAAGATTTGCTTCATTCTTTTTTCTGTCGGGCACAAAATTACAAAGAAATCTCCTAAAAAACAAAAGGCAGTCAACGCAGAACACGCTTGCCAACTCTCTATTGAATCTCATACACACCTGAAAAGTTCTAAACATACCCGCGTAAATGAAATATCGAATCAAAACTTTTTATGTTTCCCGCCTGTAAGCCCTACGTTTTCCGACGCGGAGCCGTAAGTTTCCCGCATGAAAAACGTACATTTCCGGCAGGAGAAACATAAAAGAAGACAAACAGTTTTTCTAATAACTACCTGAGCTTTCGACTTCACTACAAAAAGCAATTATACTAATTCCAAAACTCACATCAACTATCACAAAAAAGACGGTGAAGAAGTGTCTCAAAACCACTTCCTCACCGTCTTTTTTCTATATTACTTCAACAATCAGTCTACTTTCAAACTGTAGCTTTCTATGCCATCAGGATGAATTACTTTTTCCAGCTTCAAATCAAAAATCAAAACTGAATTTGCGGGAATTGAAGACTGATTCTGTGTGCCATATCCAAGGGCAGCCGGAATATATAATTCCACACGTTCACCTTCTTTCATCCACTGCAATGCAGTGATCCAACCTACAATCAATCCATCTGTCTGATTAGCCTGCAATGCAAAATGAGTAGGCACGTGGATTTTTTCATCCAAATCTCCTGTATAGTTTTGATCAAATACAGTTCCATTTATCAGTTTTCCACGATAATACACGCTCACACTATCCGTAAACAATGGGGTCAACCCTTCCTCTTTTCCTACCTCAATAATTCTCATGTATACAGAATCACTCGCACTGGCAAGAGTTTCGTAAGGATTAGTAACAATTGTACCCCCCAATCCCGGAGTCGTACTTTCATTCGCAATTTTATAATTCCGATATATTTTCCATTTTCCCACTTCTTC
>OGJU01001557.1_pt1 | contig 14099 bp, 6 predicted proteins | sample 1572251 | NCBI WGS metagenome assembly OGJU01 (sample SAMEA2582144, study PRJEB24529) | metagenome | biome: Human gut stool | place: China | collected 2011
ATTATAGATAAATTCGGCGGTGGTCCGGTCGGACTGACTACGATTGCTACGGCTTTGGGAGAAGACCCCGGAACGCTGGAAGAAGTGTATGAACCTTTCCTTATCAAAGAAGGATTTATCAAACGCACACCTCGGGGACGTGAGGTTACGGATCTGGCTTATACCCATCTGGGACGTAAAAGGGGCGAAGAACAAGGGTTTTTATTTGACTGAAAATAGTTATGGCTGGAGGAATGAAGCGGCTCGCAGGAGAGACTGCGATTTATGGTGTTAGTAGTATCGTAGGGAAGTTCCTGAACTGGATGCTGGTGCCGATGTATACGCGTGTGCTGGCGACGGAAAGCGATTATGGAATCGTAACCAATTTGTATGCCTGGACGGCATTGCTGATGGTTATTCTGACTTATGGGATGGAAACGGGATTTTTTCGTTTTATGAATAAGAAAGAAATTGCGCTCCCGATGCGGGTTTATGCTACTACATTATTTAGCATTGCTCTTACTTCTGTTCTGTTTGTGGTATTGATATTCAGCGCGCTGACTCCAATCAGTGATTCTTTGGGGTATGGTTCGAATCCTGAGTTTGTAGGAATGATGTCGGGAATTGTGGCAGTCGATGCCTTTTGTTGTATACCGTTTGCATTTCTCCGGTATCAGGGGAAAGCGGTTCGTTTCGCTTCTATTAAGCTGTTTAATATTTTTCTGAATATTGTTTTAGTTCTTTTCTTTCTGATAGCTTGTCCATGGCTCTATGATCATGCCCCTGCATTGGTCGATTGGTTTTATATCCCAGATTATCAGGTTGGATATATTTTTGTTGCGAATGTAATAACATCGCTTGTTACATTTGTGTTATTGTTTCCCGATATGATTCCGGGTTTACGGGAAAAAGCCAGTTTTGTTTTACTCAAGCAGATGCTTGCTTATTCTTTTCCGATCCTGATTTTGGGGATTGCAGGTATTTTTAATCAGACAGCCGATAAAATACTATTTCCTTTCCTATTCGAAGATAAGGAAATGGCTAATACCCAATTGGGGATATATGGCGCTTGTTTTAAAATAGCAGTTGTGCTGGTAATGTTTACACAGGCATTTCGCTACGCTTACGAGCCATTTATTTTTGCAAAGAATAAGGATGATGACAGTAAAAAGTCATATTCGGAGGCGATGAAATATTTCATTATATTCGCTTTGCTTATTTTTCTGGCAGTGATGTTTTATATCGATATATTTAAACATATTGTCCCTGCTTCCTATTATCCGGGTTTGCGCGTTGTTCCTATTGTTATGTTGGGAGAATTGTTCTTCGGAATATATTTTAATCTCTCGTTCTGGTACAAACTGATTGATCAGACACAGTGGGGTGCTTATTTCTCGACGATAGGATGTGTTGCGACGATTCTGATCATTGTTTTATTTGCTCCGACATACGGATATATGGCTTGTGCCTGGGCTTCTTTTGTTAGTAACCTGGTTATGATGTTGTTATCCTATTTTATCGGACAAAAGAAATTCCCGATCCAATATGATCTTAAATCGGTGATCACTTATTCTGTATTGGCAACCGTATTTTATCTGGCCGGCATGTTGCCGACGATAGAGTCGGAAATCCTGCGTCTGGGTTACCGCACATTGCTGCTTTGCCTCTTTGTCGGTATCGTTGTAAAACGCGATCTGCCATTGGGAGAGTTACCTTATGTAGGGCGTTATTTCGCTAAAAAGAAATAATTTTATTCCGGTTTGATCGGGATGATCAGCGTAATGCGTAGTCCGGTTGTATAATCCGGGTCTACGTAGATCTGGCCTTTCATACGCTCTGCAATCTGGCGGCAAAGATATAATCCCAATCCTGAACCGGGAACGAAATCATCCGCTTTGGTGAACCGTTCGAATATCCATTCACGTTTATCGGGCGAAATACCGCAACCGGTATCTGTGATGCTGACGATCATCCGGTTTTGTTCTTCTTCCGCTTTATAGGAAAGGACAATACTTCCCTGTTCAGTAAATTTGTTTGCATTGTTCAGCAAGTGGGCCAGGATCAGACTGAAATGGCTAGAGTTGGTAAAAGCAATATCCTTATTCCGGTCACCTTCTATTTGGTAATCGATCTCCGGTTTGCTGTTGAGTCTTTTGAGTTGTTCCATTTCACAGGAACAGAGCAGATGGATATTTACTGGTGATAAGGGCAAATCCTCCTTGTTGCTGTCCAGTTGGGCAATTTCGAGTACGCTGTTCATCATGGAAGTGATATGGTTGCAGTTCTCGAAAATGATCTTGCTGAATTCCTGCTTTTCTTCAGGCGTAATGTCTTCTGTCGTAATCAGGTCGGCAAACCCGTTGATCGCGTTCAGGGGTGTGCGGACTTCGTGACACATGTTCTTAATGAAGGCATTCTTCATCTTTTCACTTTCCTGTGCTTTCTCGCTGGCGAGGATGACCAGGCGGTTCGACTCCTGTAATTTCTTATACAATGAATTGATTTTCCATAAGCGGAACGCAACAAAGACTGCGAAACTGATAGCCAAGATAAACAAGGCCAGGAACATATATAGCTGGCTACGGCTTTTCTGTAAGTCCACTTCCAGTGCTTTCTTCTCAATAACCAGTTCGTCTACCCGTTTATTGATTTCCAGGTCTTCCAGTTTGTCTTTCATGTTTTTGAGTCGTGCCGAATCCACCAAAGCTGCGTATTCTTTGTGGGATTCATAAGCTTCCTTATATAGATGCAGGCTGTCGAGCATATCTATCTTTTCTTTGAGCGTCGAAACGACATGGTCTGATAAATCGATTTTAAAGTCGGCATTGCGGAAATAATGAATAACGGAGTCGCAATATCGTATGGCCATCGGATAATCGTTGGTTGTACGGTAAAAATTCAGAGCTGTGAAGAAACGGTCATATTCGGCAGAGAAAGCAGCGTCTTCCGGATATTTCCTGTTCAGTTCCATAAAGTGCTGGAAATAAGAAGAGGCTAGGTCTTTTCCAAGCGTCTTTGCCGTAACGGCCAGAGAAGAATAGGCGTTCAGTAAATGCCGTTTGCTGATGTAAGGACGCTTTTTCATCTCTTTCGTTTCTGCATATTCTTTTTGCATTTCCAGATAGCGAAGCGCATAAGTCGCCTGGTCATTCATCGCGCCTGAATAATTCGATTCACCTGAATAGAGGGTCAGAATACTGAACGTATTTAAGCGGAATAAGTAAGAATATTGTAGCGGGATATTTTCCGACAAGTCGATGATCGCTTTAAAACGTGTGCATATACGCTTGTTCCATTCCTCTTCGTTACCCGGTTCGACCCGGTTGCCGTAAGCCATTCCGAGCACATAATTGATCGATATTTTTTCGAGGACCGAAAGATTTTTGTCTGTTTCCAGTTTAAGCCGGTATTGCTCGATCAGTTTCTTCCTGTCTTCTCCTTCGGTATAGAAAACCACGCGTACGTCAATGATTGTCTGCATATAAGTTACCAGAAAATCGCGTGCTTTGCCTTTCAGCTCGCGTTTTGCTTCTTCCATGTAAACGTTTGTGCTGTCTTTGATGTCGTTGTTGACATAAAAGCGGAGAATTTCGGTCAGGGCAGCTTCTTTATAATAATCGTTATCGTTGGCCAGTGCTTCCTTATACAGCTGTTTGGCATAGTCAACCTGTTCTTCCTGCCGGGAGATATCCATCAGGTTTGTCAATGTCTCCAGCTTTTCTTCCGGGGAGGATATTGATTTTAAAGCAATGCTTAAAGCCTCTTTGGTAGCCGTGTTGTCGGCAGCAGCAAAGAGTATATTGCCAAGCATGTATATCAGAATTAAGCAGCGTTTCATTATTTATATAAACATTTAGATGGACTCCTTTTCAAAATAATATTCTTCTTTGTGCAAAGTTAATTGAAAATCAATAAGACTTCGAATTTTATGCCGGTTATTCTTGTTCACACTTCTTATTTTTTATTTCGATATACAATTTCTATCTTTGCACGATTAAGGTGAGGCTATTAGTCGGAGTATTTATCAATACAAGTTAGTGGGATGGAAAAAGGAGTGTTACACAAGCAAATACGAGACTTCTTTGTTCGTAATTTTGATGTCCGCCAAGAGAAGGAAGATGAACTCGAAACGGTTGAGTCTATAAAGAAAGGTATTGAATTTAAAGGTACTAATCTTTGGGTTTTGATCTTTGCAACATTTGTCGCTTCGTTGGGTTTGAATACAAACTCTACGGCGGTGATTATCGGTGCGATGTTAATCTCTCCGCTGATGGGACCTATCATGGGGTTCGGTCTCGGATTGGGCATCTATGATTATGACCTGATCAAGCGGTCTTTCCGTAATTTTGCGACGGCAACGGTGTTCAGTGTCATCACTTCAACCCTGTTCTTTTTGATCTCTCCGATCAGTGAGGCGCAAAGTGAATTGTTGGCGCGTACGCAACCGACCGTCTATGATGTCCTGATCGCTTTCTTCGGTGGATTGGCTGGTATTGTTGCCAGTTCAACCAAAAGTAAAGGAAATGTGATCCCGGGTGTGGCTATCGCTACGGCGTTGATGCCACCGCTCTGTACGGCCGGTTTCGGATTGGCAAGCGGGAATCTTTATTATTTCTTCGGTGCTTTCTATCTCTATTTTATCAATACGGTGTTTATCAGTCTGGCTACCTACGTGGTGGTCCGCCTGCTGAAATACCCGAAGAAGGTCTTTTTAAACAAACAGCGCGAGAAGATCGTGACGAGATATGTCGGGGTGATCGTTTTCTTTACCATCGTGCCGAGCCTTTTCCTGAGCTACAACCTGATCCGGGCCAGTTACTTCAATGACCGGGTGCGGACGTTTGTCGCGGATGAGTTGAGTTTCCCGAACACGCAGATATTGAGCAAGACGGTGACCGATACCAGCGACAAGAAAGAGGTGAAAGTAGTCCTGATCGGCGAGACCGTGCCGGAGACGATGATTGCGAACGCCCGTGCCAAGATGCCGAAATACGGCTTGAAAAACGTGGGCCTTGTCGTGCAGCAGGGTTTCGGGCAGGAAGCCACCGACATTAACGAGTTGAAAAGCCTGCTGATGCAGGACTTGTATAAGAATAGCGAAGAGGTTCTTCGGGCGCAGTCCCTCCAGATCGATTCGCTGAAACGCGACCTGAACAAATATCACAGTTACAATCATCTTACGTCCGAGCTGATGCCGGAAATGAAAGTCCTTTTCCCTTATATCAAGGAAGTCTCTTGTGCGCATACCTATCTGATGGATATGGATAGCATTAAACCCGATACCGTCCTGTTAGTCTACCTGAAAAGCAAAGAAAAAGTACGTGAGGCGGAACAGGAAAAGATCAAGAAATGGCTTGCCGCGCGTGTAGAACAAAAGAAAATCAAATTAATTATTGAATATCGAACAAAGAAGGAATCGTATGAAGAAGTTGTGGGCAGTGTTACTGCTTCTCGTTGCTTCAGGCCAAGTGTTTGCCGATGAGGGCATGTGGGTACTGAAAGAGTTGAATAAACAAAACCTGGAGAGGATGAAGGAGTTGGGATTTACTCCGTCTTACGAACAATTGTACAGTGAAACTGACCCGTGTGTAGCCAATGCCGTGGTGATCTTCGGAGGAGGATGTAGCGGTATCACCGTCTCTAATGAAGGACTGATTTTCACCAACCACCATTGTGGTTTCGGTTCGATCCAGCAGTTAAGCAGTGTGGAACACGACTACCTGAAAGACGGTTTCGTTTCCCAGAGTAAGGAAGAAGAGTTGCCGGTTCCGGGCCTGACGGTCCGCTACCTGCGTGAGACGGTGGATGTGAGCGATCGCATTAATTCACAGATAGCTTCGATCAAGGAAGAGCACCTGCGTTTGGCCGCAGCCGACTCGATCGGGCAGGCGATGGCCGATTCTGTAGGAAACACGGAGTTCCAGGCTGCCGATGTCGTGCCTTTCTACAATAATAACAAGTATTTCTTGATCGTCTATGATGTCTTCAATGATGTCCGCATGGTATTCGCTCCGCCCAGTTCGGTCGGAAAATTCGGCGGCGATACGGACAACTGGATGTGGCCGCGCCATACGGGCGACTTCTCCGTGTTCCGCGTATATGCCGGAGCCGACAACAAGCCGGCTGCCTACAGCAAGGATAATAAGCCATACCAGCCTAAATACGTGGCTGAAGTGTCATTGCAAGGTTATCAGGACAAGGATTATGCGATGACGATCGGTTTCCCCGGCAGCACGGATCGCTACCTCTGTTCATGGGGTGTGCAGCAGCGTATCGAGGATAGCAACAAGCCTCGCATCGAAGTGCGTGGCATCAAGCAGGCGATTTGGAAAGACGCGATGTTGAAGAGCGACGAGGTGCGCATCAAATATGCTTCCAAATATGCCGGCAGCCCCAAGTACTGGAAAAACTCGATCGGCATGAACAAGGGACTGGCCAACCTGAAAGTGATCGACCGTAAACGCGAAGAGGAAGCCGCTTTTGCCGCTTGGGTGGCACAGGATGCAAAGCGTAAAGAGGTGTACGGCGACGTCCTGAACCTGTTGGAAAAGGGATATACTTCTTCCAGTGAATATAAGAAGATCTCCACCTACCTGGGCGAAGCGTTCCTGAGCGGCGCCGAGATCGTGAAGCTGGCGCGCATGATCCAGAGCGTGGATGTGAAAGGTTCTACCCCTGAAGAAATCGATATCTTCCTCGAAGACAATATCAAGGCTTTCTTCAAGGATTATGACGCAAGCCTCGACCGGAAGGTGCTGGCGGCTATGATGAAGATCGTAAAGGAACGGGTTCCGGCAGAGAATCTTCCGGATATCTACAAGAAGGTGGACAAAAAGTATAAAGGCGATTATGAAAAGTATGCCGCCGATGTATTCAAGAAGACATCCATCCTGTCTTACGACAATATCGCCTCCATGCTGAAGGACCCGAAGAAATATGCGAAGCTGAAGAAGGACCCGGCTGCCGAGTTGAGCCTGTCCGTCCTCATCTCCCTTTTCGAATTGCAACAGCTCACGGGTGATTCTTATTACGATATCGCTAAGGGCGAACGCCTCTATTTTGCTGGCCTGAAAGAGATGCACCCGGAGAAGGCTTTCGCTTCGGACGCCAACGGGACGATGCGTGTGAGCTACGGTTCCATCGGCGGCTACCGTCCGCACGATGCTGCCTGGTATGATTACTATACGACCCAGAAGGGGATCTTCGAAAAGGAAAACCCCGAAAGCGACGAGTTCTGGGTGCAACCCGAAATCCTCAACTTGATCCGTAGCAAGGACTTCGGCCAGTATGCCAACAAGGACGGCGAATTGCAGCTTTGCTTCCTCTCGAACAACGACATTACAGGCGGTAACTCCGGCAGCCCGGTGTTCGACAAGAACGCTCGCCTGATCGGCCTCGCCTTCGATGGTAACTGGGAAGCGATGAGCGGCGACATCGCCTTCGAACCGGATTTGCAGCGCACGATCAGCGTCGACATACGCTATGTGCTCTACATGATCGACAAGTGGGGGAAATGCCCGCGGCTGATTGAGGAATTGAAATTGGTGAAGTAATAGTGGGGGCGGATTCCTTTTGGCTTGATCAGAAAGCGACCAAAGGAAGTTTACCTGAATATATTATATTAAAAAAGTGCCGGGAAGGATGGAGTGAAACCTCCTTTCCGGCACTCTGTTTGTATGACAAGTGTGCTTTTTCTGTTTTATCAATCTTGCAGACATCCACATCACAATTCAGCAATAAGAACGGCAGCAGCCATTTCATATAAATGTTTTGCAAAACCAACCATCATACTATCATATCCGTTCGTATATTGGTTTAAACCAATATGTTATGGCATGATAGTTGCCATTTTGAACTATCATTCATCTGTCATAACCATCATGGTAAAAAACGATAACTTCTTGTGTGTCAATTGTACGATAAAAACAGGGACCGTTCGGAAACAGGTGCGAAACCTGTTAAAACGGCTTCTTTTTTCATCAAGACAGGCTTTTCTTTTGTCAAAAACAGCTTGCAAAGCCGCTTGAGACCCGGGTGTACCCATCATGGAGACCCGGGTGCAGGAGAGGTGCAGACCCGGGTCTGTGTGAGGTCTTTACGGGGATGCGTGGATGTTTATCCGCCATGTTGGAGGTGCTTTTATGCCTTGTTTTGGCATCTTTTTTGCCGATGGCTGTTTTTTTGGCTGTAAACGGAAAGTATGGAAAAGCCTTTCCGCATCCATACGCTCCTTCTCACACTTACGGCGTTCATCGCCGAACAGGTCAAGATGAGGATGCCTACGTTGTTTCTCCCGCTCAATCCACTGGATAGTAGATGGCTACAAATGTACAACACATTCAGGAAGAATCATACTGTTTGCCGGATTGTTTTTTACTCCCGTGAGGTAAAAGGATATCTATTGCCTGAAGTAGTGAAAGAAGAATGATAACTTTGTGTCAGGTTAGCCTTAATAAATAGAATTTTATCTTTAATTTTGTGATTACTTAATTGCTAAGTTTATGAAAACACAAATACTCAAGGCAACCTTACTTGCTTTTATCATCTTCTTTTCTTGTCATCAGGTAAGTCAGCAACACCCTATATTGGAGCAAGCCGAGAAAGTAATGTCCGAACATCCGGATAGCGCTTTATTCTTGTTGGAACAGGTTGCAGCCCCAGAAAAGATGCCGGAGCGCGATTATGCCACTTGGTGCTTGTTAATAACAGAGGCTCGTGATAAGAACTATATCGAACATACTTCGGATTCCTTGATCAATGTCGCAATACAATACTTCGAAAAGAAAAAAGATATAAACCGACTGTCCGAAGCTTATTATTGTCAAGGCAGGGTTCTTTCAGAACTGAGCGCTTCGGAAGAAGCCTTAACTGCTTACTTAAAGGCAAAGGAATTGGTACGAGAAACATCTGATCGAGATTTGGAGGCGCGTATCAATAATCATTTAGGGACTTTATACTGGAAAAATAGAAAATTTAAAGAAAGTTTAGTTTGCTATCAGAAAAGTTATCGAAATTATAAAATATGTAGGGATACGATTGGAATAATTAATACAATGCAAAATATTGGAGAATGTATGCGTGAGTCTGGACAACTTGATAGTGCTGATCACTATTTAGATGGTGCTTTAAAGCTTGCTAGACAGGGAGGTATTACATCTTATACCGCTTATTTATTGTCCTCTTTGGGCAATATATATACAGAAAAAAAACTATATGAAAAGGCTTTGGCATACAAGAAAGCTTCTTTGAACTATTCAGAAAAGAGAAATACAATCTATTCTTGCTATTATTCTATCGGAAAATTATATGGAAATCTACATAAGTTGGATTCTGCATTGTTATTTGCAGAGATGGCTCTTGCGAGCACTGATTTATATGTGGAGTGTGGTGCTAACTGGCTAATATATACTTTATATGTAAAAAAGCAGGATTATAAGAAAGCATGTACATATAATGAACGTTACCTTTTACTCCGGGATTCAATCGAACAGGTATATCAACCTCAAAAATTGGCGAAAGTAGAAGCTTTATATAATAAAGAGCGTTTAATCAGCAAGCAAAACCAGCAAATGCATACAGCTCGTAGCAGGCAAGATTTCCTGCTTATCTGCTTTCTTTGTGCTTGTCTTGCAATAGGGATAGTCTATGTGATCATGTTCCAAATAATCAGTAAACATAAATTGAGAAATAAAGAAATACAGAAGCTATTGCAGAAAAATGAAAGTCTTTTGCTGAGCGATAAGCAGGAGATGGAGAAAAAAGACATCGCTTTGCAGACTATCCAGAAGCAATTGGAAGAGAACCATCTGTTAATAGACTCCTTGACTGAGACAATCCAGACATTGGAAAATGATAATTTATCTCAACTGGAAATATACAAACAGCAACAGGAAGAGGCTAATATCGAACAATCTAAACTTCTCAAAGAGAAAGAGACGATTCTTAAGCAAAAAGAGGAATTAATAAGCAATAAGGATATACTACTTAGACAGAAAGATACACAATTGCAGTCTATATTAGAAAAAAATGGAAAATTAGAGCAACGTATTCTTCTTTCAATAAAAGAGAAAGAAGAATTGGAAAGACAAAGAAGTGTACTAAGCCAAGAACTGGATGCAAATGTAAAGGCGCAAAAACAACTGAGCCTGGATTGGGAGTCACTGCGGCTTCAGCAAGAAGAACAATTGCGAAAAGAACAAGAGGTAGCCGGTGAACTCAAACAAAAATCCAGGATGTATGAAGCATGGATACAAAAATTGATTCATCAAGATGAATTTTTGCTTAATCTATCCGATAATAGACAACAATTGTATCCTTTAAACTTTAATAAGGATGTGTTTTATGAGCATTTTTCTTCGGTATTTCCTGGATTTGTAGAATATTTGTTCATACAGTATAAATTGGATGAGCGAGAATTGTTAATCTGTTGTCTGGTTAAACTGGGGGTAAAAACTGGTAAAATTGCGACTATACTAAACTTAGCACCAGATACGATCACAAAACAGAAAGCCGAGATAAAAGAAAAATACTTTAATGTGTCTGAAAAGCAAAGTTTAGACCGATTTCTCGAAAAATTATTATGGTAAAATCCGGTTTTTTGTCTGGTCGAATCCGGTTTTTGAAAGTAAAAGTGAATTTTTAATGTATGAGATCAGATTTATATGTCTGAAAATTAGTAAATTATTTGTTTTTTATTCTATACTGAACTTATTTTTTCTAATCCGGTTTTTTTTGTGTTTTATGTCTGAAATTTGCATTAGAATTTAGAAAGGTAAGAGTTATGAATAAAAATTTGCTTATTTTTATGGATGGTATTGTATGTTTATTTTTTCTGACTTCAGAATGGAATAACATGCTGTCCTGATTATGTGAAGGTTCTTTTATGATTAAGAGCTAAGCATGGTCAAGGCGGTTTTAAAATTTTGTAGGATACAATGAAAGCATTATTCATAATTGTTTTATGTTTATTGAATACATTATTAGAGGCTCAAAATATTTGTTTGAAGGGGCGTCTTGTAGATGAACATAAAAATGCGGTCTCTTCTGCAACAGTTCGCTGTTTCATACACGATTCAGTGTTTGTAAAGGGAGATATCAGTGATAGTACCGGTAATTTTTCAATAACAGCACCTGTTTCTCCTTCTGGATATAAATTGGTTATAAATTATATTGGTTATAAGGAACATGTCCTTCATACAAAGGGCGATTTGGGTGAATTGCAGTTAGGTGATATTGTTTTGATAGAAGAAAGTAATAAGCTGGATGAGGTTGTTGTCACCGGTCGACAAATAACGCGTACTACTGATAAGGTCTTGTATTTTCCTTCCAAAGAACAGTTACGTCATGCATCGGATGGTTATAAAGCATTGGCATTAATGATGATACCGACATTGGATGTCGATCCGTTTACAAAAAAGGTATCGACTATTCAAGGAGAAACATTGCTCCTCATCAATGGACGGGAAGCTTCGAGCGATGAGATCCGAAACCTGAATCCCAAAGATATTCTCCGTATTGATTTTTATGATCAACATCATCCTGAATATCCGAATGCGAATTCTGTTGTCGACTATATTTTAGAACATCATGATAGAGGAGGGATGGTCGCTATGAATGGGCAACAGCATTTGAATAAAGGAAACGGTAGTTATGGAGCTACAGGACAGATTTTTAACAAAAAGTCCGAGTTTATTGTTTCAGTTTCAGACAGCTATAATAATTATACTCCTAAACGTGGCTATGAAACTTCGACTTATTTAAAATCGACAAAGGAAACGATCGTGAATGAAGCTTCAAGTTTACCCTCTCCTCAAAATAGTAATAGTATAAATAGCTATTTTAATTATCTTTACCATGATAAGCACAATCAACTTTATACAACTTTAGTCTTGAATCAGGAAAAATTGGATGAGGATGATTTAAGTATGCAAACGTACAGCAATGACCCGGTCCGGTATAAAGTGGATGACAATTCTTCTTCTCATAATTTTAATCCTGCTTTGAGGATAGAATATACCGGGAGTCTAAAACACGAACAGTATATACGTTTCCGTTTAAGTGGAAATTACAATCAGAATAAGTATGACAGACAGTATGAGGCTTTACAAAATGACAAAATTACTTTAGCTTATAATACACATGCAAAAGAAAATAATTATAGGGTAATTCCTCAACTGATGTATAGGAAAACTGTACGAAAAAGCGATGTTCTCTTTGTCCTGTTGAACTATGACCATACTTATGCCCATACTCAATATGAAATCGATGGACAGCTTTCGGATGATTACCAAACAAAGGGAGAAGGGAGGTTGACATTAGGATATGCTTTTCGGTTAAAAAATAAATTGAAAATGACTGTTCAATGGGCCGATCAGTTGACTTATATCGATAATAAGAAAGAATCTTCTTTACAACATTTTTTCAGTCCCGGACTTTTTATGACTTATATGATTAATGAGAATAATTCGATACGTTTTACCACGGCTCTTGAATCGGGTGATCTTGGGTTGCAATATCGTTCTTTAACAGAGCAAAGAATTGATAAATATCAGATACGCAGAGGTAATCCAGAGGTAAAGGTATTGAAATTTTATTTGACGGGTTTGACTTATTCTTTAAATACGCCTGTTTTCAATCTTACTTATCATACTTCGTTTGAAGTGACGACAGATGTCCCTTATGAACGAGTATCTTATGATGAAAGCCGGAATTTGTTTATACATGATTATGCCATAGCTAAATCCGGATTTGATTTAGTGACAGGTCCAAGAATGAAGCTAAAAGTCATACCTGGAAAATTGACATTCGATTTGGCCGGATATTATAAAAAACGAGTTATACATGCATGGAGAAAATTAGATGTCAATTGTTTTTATGCTTCAGCTAAATTGTTGTTTATATATAAAAATTTCATGGCTTCCGGACAACTCATAACTCCCCAAAAGAATTATGATGATGTCGGAGTTTTCTATCGTACTCCACTTATCTACAATTTTAACGTAGGATATAATCTTAATAATTGGAATTTTGAATTAGGAACACGTAATCCATTTTCTACTTTTGTAAAAAAGAGAGAGTATATTTCGGATATCTATAGCTCATATTCCCGGAATTATGGTCCGAAAATAAACGATCATGTATTTTATGTGAATGTGAGTTATCGGTTCAACTGGGGTAAAAAGCATACATTTAAGCAAATAGAAATAGAGAAGACAAGAAACTCCGCCATATTGAAAGCAAATGAATAATTAATTATAAATATGATTTTTTCGGAAATCGATAAGGTTCCTTGTCATGTTGCATGAAACGAGGGGTTTCATTTGCAAGATAATGTTGTTGGTATCTATTTAAATTCATTACTTTTGTAGGAAAGAAAAACAAAAAATGTCATGAAAACATTCGATCAACTAATCATCACGACCGGCTTTTTGGCGTCTGCCTCTCCTGCGATGGCAGACGAAAAGCCGGAAGCGGACTCTGGACGCCCGAACATCCTTTTCATCCTTTCCGACGATCATACCTCGCAGGCGTGGGGAATCTATGGAGGAATACTGAGCGAATACGTGAAGAACGAGAATATCCGCCGCCTGGCGGCCGAGGGGTGCGTGCTTGACAACTGCTTTTGCACGAACTCGATCTCCGTGCCCAGCCGCGCGGCTATCATGACAGGGGGCGATAGCCATCATAACGGGGTTTATACGGTTGAAGACAGGCTCGATCCGGCTTTGGACAATATTGCGAAACGCATGCAGGAGGGAGGGTATCAGACGGCCCTTTTCGGCAAATGGCATCTCAAGACGCAGTCGTCGGGTTTCGACACCTTTTCGGTTTTCCATGACCAGGGGGAATATTGGGACCCGCTTTTCAAGACCGCGGAGGGCTGGATAGACGATGATAAAGGGAAAAGCGGCAAGGTGGAGAAGGGCTTCTCGACCGACCTGGTGACCGACAAGACGATCCGGTGGATCCGTTCGCGCGACAAGGCCCGACCCTTCATGATGTGTTGCCATTTCAAGGCGACGCACGAACCGTGGGATTTCCCCGAACGGTTGAAACATATTTATGACGGAGTCACGTTCCCCGAACCGGCAAACATGCTCGAGTTAGGGCCGGAAGAATCC
>OGJU01001561.1_pt1 | contig 14092 bp, 11 predicted proteins | sample 1572251 | NCBI WGS metagenome assembly OGJU01 (sample SAMEA2582144, study PRJEB24529) | metagenome | biome: Human gut stool | place: China | collected 2011
GAGTGTTTCTATCCCAGGATGATGGCTTTGGCTTGTCGCTTTGTAAATGAGCAGGTCGCAAAAGATCTGGTGCAGGATGTCTTTACGTCTTATTGGGAGCAAAAGAAAATGATCGATGCCGATAATATACAGTCATTCTTATTTAAGTGGTTGCAGAACAGATGCCTGAATTACCTGAAACATCAGATGGTCGTGGAAGAGTATGAAGTCAGGATACGAATCGCTGAAGCCCGTATCGCTTTTCTCAATGATAAAACAGATACGAACGATGTCTTGAAACAAGTGATCGACCATGATCTTCGTGAACTGATAGAAACATCGGTCATGAAATTACCACCCAAAACAGCGGAAGCATTCCGCCTTTGTTATTACCATGACCTGCCCCATAAAGAAATAGCCGAAGTAATGGGTATTTCGCACCGTACTGTAGAAACACATATCAGGAATGCCATTCTCTTTCTGCGGAAAGACCTGCGTGATCTTTTGATCTTATATATAGCCTTTTATCATTTGAATTAGTTTTTTTCTGCTTTTTACTACGTAGTTCCGTTTCTCCCGGTTGTCTTCTTTATACAAACAAATAATAAAGGAGAATGAGCGAAGAACTATTAATACGATTTCTGACTCATCGCTGTACTTCGGATGAGATCCGGGAAGTGGATGAATGGGTGGCACAGGATAAAGCGAATGCGGATTGGCTTTTCGAGATGGAACGTATCTGGAGTCTGAAAGATGAACTGCGTTTTTCGGATAAGAAGGAAATAGAAGATGCGTACAGTCGCTTTATATCTGGTCTTCAGGATACCGGGACAGAAAAAAGAGTCCGTCGTTCGGTTGTTCTCCTCTCATGGATCAAATATGCTGCAGCTATCGTATTGATCGGGCTATTGGGTACGAATCTGTATTTCTTGCTTGATAAGGACATCGGTTTGACAAATATGGTAGAGGTTCCCAGAGGACAACGTGTTGCTTTAACTCTTTCCGACGGGACAAAAGTTTGGCTTAATTCTAATAGTAAGTTTATTTATCCGGCGCAGTTTTCCTCGGAAGAGCGCGATGTCAGACTGGAAGGAGAGGGATTCTTCGAAGTTGCCCACAATCCCAAATCACCTTTTACTGTTCATGTTGACTTGCTTCGCATTAAAGTATTGGGTACCAAGTTCAACGTAAAGGCTTATAAAGAAGAGACCTCCTTTGTGACTTTAGCAGAAGGAAAAGTTGAAGTTATTACCGACGATGACGAGCAAAAGGTCACCATGAAGCCCAATCAGCAGGTTTCTTATTCGAAGGAATACGGGTTAGCGGTCGATAAAGATATCAATACGGATGTGGTCAAATCATGGATATTGGGTGAAGCTGCTTATCAGAATAAGCGCCTGGATGAAATAACGCATGATCTGGAGCGGAAGTTTGATGTACATATCGATATCCGGGACCGGGAACTTTCCTCGGAAATATTCACCTGTCGTTTTAAAGAAAGTGCGACTATCGACCAGGTGTTGACATTATTGAAAGAGACACGTAAACTGGATTATAAGATCCGGGGGACACAAATAGAGATTTACAAACCGTTAAAATGATCTGCCTATGAAGTAAACCTGAATGTAAAAAATGAAGAACCGAAGATGCCGCAAACATCCCCGGTTCGGATTTAGCGAGTAACGCATTAGAGAAGACCTAAATTTATTACTAACTAATCATTTACAAATGTATGGATTTTAATGTGAAAAGCATGCCATGTCGTATGCATAAATCGTCATGGCTTCGAAAAAGTCTGAATATTATGAGATGTATTGTATTATTCATATTACTGGGAACCTTGCAGACATTCGCCAGCCTGAGCTACTCACAATCGGTGAAATTGTCGTTGAATATGGAAAACACCACCGTGCAGGATGTCCTTTCTATGATTGAGCAGAAATGTGATTTTTATTTTACTTATAACCTGAGGCAAATCAATGCCACCCGGAAAGTATCGGTCCATTTTAAGAATAAAACGGTGACTGAAGTACTGGATGAATTGTTTGCTAAAGAGAATATTCATTATGTTATCAATGATAAACATATTGCTTTATATAAAGTAAATGGTGTTCAGGTGGTACAGCAAACCCGGAAAATTACCGGTATGGTAACCGATAAGAACGGGGAACCGATTCCGGGTGCCAATATCGTGGAAAAAGGGAGTACGACCAATGGAACCATTACGGATATGAACGGTAGATATTCTCTATCTGTTCCTGCCAATTCCCTGTTGATCGTATCTTATATCGGGTACAATAAAGAAGAGATCGCGGTAAAAAACCATTCTGTACTCGATATAATTCTGACAGAAGATACCCAATCGCTGGAAGAGGTGGTAGTTGTAGGATACGGTACACAAAAGAAGGTAAATCTGACAGGTTCCGTATCATCGGTGAATTATTCGAAATCAGCGGCGTCCCGCCCTTTAGTTGATGCAACCCAGGCTTTGGGAGGTGTGGCGCCGGGTTTGCAGGTAATGCAGGGATCAGGTAATCCTTATGGCGAGAGCTATTCTATGAATATTCGTGGTGTAGGTACCCTGAATGATTCAAATCCGTTGATATTGGTCGATGGCATGGAGCAATCCCTTAGTAATGTAAATCCGATTGATATTGAATCGATATCTGTTTTGAAAGATGCAGCTTCCTTTGCTATTTATTTTAACCGCGGAGCTAATGGTGTAATTTTGATCACGACAAAAACTGCGGGAAAGAAAGATAAAGTGAGTATAGATGTTTCTTCCAAATTGTCTTTGAACTCTCCGATGAGGGTTCCGAAGCTCGTGAACAACTATGCTGATTACATGGAATTGATCAATGAGTCTTATACGAATTTGGGACGTTCGTCTGCTTTCACCGATGAAACGATCAATTTATGGCGCGAGAAGGCAAAAGACCCGAACGGTATTGCCGAGTCCGGGTATCCTAATTATGTGGCTTATCCGAATACCGATTGGTACGATGCTATCTATGACAGTAATTGGATGCAGGAATATACGGTACAAGTATCGGGTTCAAGCGACAAGTCCGGATATAATTTTTCTTTTGGATATACCGATAACCCGGGTATATTGAAGAATTCGGGTTTCAAGCGTTTCTTTGTCCGTAGTAATATCTATGCAGACATAGCCAAATGGCTACGTGTCGGTAGCCGTATATGGGGGTATAATACCGATCGTGACCGTGTGTCTACCGGTTCTTTAACCGGCATCGATATGACAAAAGTTGTTCCGGGCACTTATCCGTATTATGATGGAAAGTATGGGGCTCCGGAATCGAATGAAGAAGATCCCCAATCACATAATCCGTTGTGGGATATGAATCATGAACATGGTGATATGAAATATACGCAGATATTTACCAACTTCTATACTTCAATAAAATTCCTGAAACATTTCAGCTATGATTTTGGATTCTGGTACAAACATTACATTTATGATGGCAAATATGCATCGAATGCTTTTCCTAAATGGAGTTTTAGCCTGAATGAAATTACGGCAAATGCCATTGACCTGAAAACGGCAACGACCGGACAAACATATAACCGCGATAATTATTGGAAGTTTAATCATATTTTTAATTATAATCAGAGTTTTGGCAAACATGATGTTTCTGTTCTGGCCGGGTTTGAGGAAGAACGTACCTGGACACGGACTTCGAATGTGACAATGCAAGGACTGATAGATCCTAACATCGATGATATTGATGTAGGGACTGAATTTAAATCCTCTTATGGGGCCAATAACGAATATACTTCCCGCTCCTGGTTCGGGAGAGCCACTTACGCTTATGATCAGCGCTATTTGTTTGAAGTAGATATTCGCAGGGATGGCTCTTCGAAATTTGCTCCTGAAAATCGTTGGGGTACTTTCCCGGCCGCATCAGCCGGTTGGAGGATTTCGGAAGAGGCGTTTATGGCAAATACCAGAGAGTGGCTCGACAATCTCAAATTACGTGCATCCTGGGGTAAACTGGGAAATAACAGCATTGGTAATTACGAATGGCAACAAACATACGGATTGGTAAATTATCCGTTTAACAGTAATACTAATTTAGGTCTTGCGCCTACTGCCCAAGCCAATGTCACCCTGCAATGGGAGAAATCTACAACAACGGATGTCGGCTTTGATTTTGGTATATTGAATAATAGATTGTCAGGAACAGTAGATTATTATAACAGAGAGACATCAGGTATTCTTTATAGACCATCTATTATGATGATATACGGTAATATAACGGCGGCCCGTCAGAATATTGCCGAAGTGACGAATAAGGGACTGGAAGTTCAGTTGACCTGGAGTGACCAGATCCATGATTTCCATTATAGTATCAGTGGTAATTTCTCGTATAATAAGAATGAAGTCAGTAAATATAAAGGTAAACTTGTCCGTGGCTGGGAAACAGATGAAAATGGAAAGACGTATGTGACTAATCTGGGGGATGTTTCTACAGGTGGGACAAATCGTGTATTGGAAGGCCATATGATCAATGAATATTATATGCTGCAACCTTATCAAGGAAACCAGACTTATTTCAATCAGGATGGTTCTGTCAATCCGGTAGGCGGCCCTAAAACGGGTATGATTCGTACGGAAGATGATATGAAATGGTTAAATGCCATGATAGATGAAGGCTATAAATTTTATCCGAACCAGGCAGTAGGTAAATCGGGTATCTGGTATGGTGACTATATTTATGCCGATCTTAATAATGACGGTATTTATGGTAATACGTATGACAATGACTTTGTCGGTAGTTCTTCCATGCCTAAATGGAATTTCGGTGCACAATTAACCGCAAGTTGGAAGGGATTCGATTTGTCGATGAACTGGTATGGTGTTGCAGGAAATAAACTCTATTTCTACCGTACTGGTCATAATGCCAGTACGACTATTAAGGGGTATGCCATAGGTCGTGACGTTGCTGACGATCATTATTTCTATGATCCGGATAACCTGGCTGATCCTCGTACGAACCTGTATTCGGAGAATCCTCGTTTGAGTAACAATTCCGGAAGTAGCCAGAGTGAATCGACGAATACGAAGTGGTTGTATAAAGGTGATTTTTTGAAACTCAAGAACCTGACTTTTGGATACACCATTCCTAAGCATCTTGTTCAAAAAGCTTATATACAGAATGCCCGTGTTTTTTTCTCGGGTGAGAATCTGCTGACTATTACCGGTTATCCGGGCATTGATCCGGAAATGCGTTCTTCGATTGGTTATTTGACTTACCGCCAGTTTGCATTTGGTCTGAATGTTACATTTTAATTGAAGGGAAAAGAATTATGAAAAAGATGAAACATATTTTATTTGGATTGATTTCTACATTTACATTGATGGGGTGTGGTGCTGATTTTCTGGATACGGCTCCCCGTAATGCAGTTAGTAGTTCGAATATCTGGACGAGCTCGGTTCTGGCTGAACAAGCCGTGGCCGGTGTCTACAATACTTTTGTCGGCTGGTATTGTGCCGGTTATGCCAATAATGCCGAACGTATATGGGATGCCTATTCTTCTGTTATGGATATTGACTTGAACTGGATATCACAGAATGCTATTGTGAGAGGAACTGCTACACCTTCCAGTGGCCAATTCAGTAGTATTTATACCCGTTGCTATACAATGATCAATCGTGCAAACGATGTCATATCTAATATTAACGATGTACCTGATATGAGTTATTCCGACAAGGCACGTTATATTGCCGAGTGTAAATTCTTGCGTGCCTGGGCATATAATCGCTTGAATATCCTTTTCAAAGGTGTTCCCCTCATTACGGAACCGATTGTCAATGAAGAACAGGCAAAGACTCCTCGTGCCAGCGAAGCGGAGATCTGGGATCAGGTGGTGAAAGATCTGACAGATGTGATCTCGGAAACGAATTTACCGGATAAATATAAGGCTTCGGATGCAAACTACGGCCATGTGACTAAAGGGGCTGCTTATGCTTTCCGCGGACAGGTCTATTTGTGGTTGGAGAAATGGCAGGACGCAGCCCGCGACTTTGAGGCTGTCGGTAATTGCGGTTATTCGCTTTTTACAACGGGAGGTGCTATTGCTTTTAAAAACATGCTTAAAACAACAAATGAACAATGCGACGAGATGGTATTTTCTATTCAGTGTGAACAATACTCTGTTGCAAATCCATTGAACGTTAATTATGGTAATCGCTGTACGGGAGGTTCTATGTGGAACAATTATTTACCCAATCCTCATTTCGTCGAGTCTTATGAAGTAAAGGATGGCAGTACATTTAATTGGGATAATTATTGTCCCGGATATAATTCGATGACTCCGGTACAACGTTCCGTATTCTTCCTTCGTGACGGTATGACCAATTCTGAAATTGCTCAAATGACTACTTATGGTGCCGATATGGGTAAATATCTGCCTGATGGTAATGAAGCCCGTATTCGTAAAGCCTATGAAGATCGTGATCCACGGCTTATGATGTCTGTCATTACCCCATATGCGACTTATTTAGGTTCATCCGGAGGAACAGAGCATACTTATACGTTACGTTGGCCATATCGTGGATTCGATGGTCGTGAGCCTTTCGATATTCGTACGGATGCAAATAATTATTTCTATTATTTATGGAGGAAATTTGTTCCCGAAGGAAATGAATGGCCGTATCGTGATACGTATGATCTGGATGTTCATCTGATTCGTTACGCACAGGTGTTATTGGGATATGCCGAGGCTTTAAATGAAATGGGTGAAACCGGTAAGGCGGTAGAACAAATAAATAAGATCCGTTCACGTTGCGGAGCTCAGTTACTGAACAGTAATACGCCAACGACAGTGAAAGGCAAAGATGATATGCGCGAACGAATCCGTAATGAGTATTATTGGGAACTCGGAGGTGAAAATGTGATGTATTGGAATGAACTTCGCTGGAAAACATGGAAAGACAAGAAGTTCCGTAATAATAAGAACGGTTTGTCACAAATATGGGGAACCACTACCTATACTTGGTATTGGTTGGGCGATCAATGCTGGACTTGGCCTATACCTGCTTCTGAACGCGAAAAGAATTCGAACTTGGTTCAAAATGTCGGTTGGAATGATTAATTATTAAAATGATTATGGTTCAAGGGGAAATATAAGAGAGATACGTTTCCTGTATTTCCCCTCTTTTATAGATAGAGTTCGATATGAAAAGAATATTCTTATATTTTAATATTATCTTTTTAGTTCTGCTATCCTGCGGATGCGATAGCGGTAACGATAAAAAAGAGAGTGAAAAAGAGGATGAAGACCTTCCGGCTTCTGTTACCTATGAAAATCCCGTTATAAATGAGAATTGTCCCGATCCGTCGGTTATCAGGGCTAGCAACGGTTATTTTTATGTGTATACTACACAGAATAATTTGCCGGGTGATATTCGTTATATTCCCATACATAAGTCGAAAGATTTAGTTCATTGGGATTATGTAGGTACTGTTTTTGATAATGATAATCATCCGACATGGGTCCCGAATGCAAAACTATGGGCGCCGGATATAAATTATATCGGCGGGAAATATGTTCTCTATTACTCTATGGGTGTTTGGGCGGGAACTTATGATTCAGCGATCGGAGTTGCAACAGCAGATAAACCCGAAGGGCCATTTACTGATCATGGTAAAGTGTTAGATTATACTTCGCAAGGCGTAAATAATTCGATAGATCAGTTCTACATCGAAGACAATGGGCATAAATATTTAGTCTGGGGTAGTTTTTATGGCATCTATGCCGTTGAACTGACCGATGACGGGTTGGCTGTAAAGGATGGAAGCCGAAAAGTGCAACTGGCCGGTAATCAAATGGAAGGTTCCTATATCGCACAACATGGTGGATATTTTTATCTGATGGGTTCTGCCGGAACTTGTTGCGAAGGAAAATCCAGTACCTATCATTTGATCTTCGGTAGGTCGGAGAATGTGCTGGGTCCTTATGTAACACAGGACGGTGAGTCTATGCTTAACGGAGCTGGAGATTTATTGTTACAGGGTAATAATATATGGAGTGGAACAGGACATAATGCTGAATTTGTCCAGGACGACGAAGGCAATGACTGGATGATCTACCATGCTTATCAAAAGTTTGATGACACTGCTGGTCGATTGTTAATGCTCGACAGGGTTTATTGGAATGATTGGGGGCCGTATATGAAAGGCAATACCGCTTCTATTTCTGCGGAAGCTCCTGTCTTTGAATAGAAATATGTGAGAAATACTATTGTTTAAATTTTAAGAAAAGTGTATGAAAACTAAATTACTGATTGTAATAGGCTTGGTTATAGGAGAGATATTTTCCCTTTCTGCCCAGGATCGGGCAGACCAGCAACATCTGGAAAACCCCAATTCATTTTCAATGATCTTGCTGGGAGATCCACAGGGATATACAAAATATGATATCAATCAGCCTTTATTCGATTTATGTACGGCATGGATAGCCGATAACATCGATAACTTGAAGATAAAAGCGGTGCTTTGCACCGGTGATGTGGTGGAACAGAATGAGAATATCGTATGTAACCGTAAGATGCTCAATCAGACAAGTCGGGAAATGTGGGAAGCCGGGTCCAATGCCTTCAAACGGTTGGACAATAAAATTACATATATTATTTCTCCGGGTAATCATGAATACGGCTTTCAGCATTCAGAGAACGGTATGACCCGTTTCCCTGAATATTTCCCTTTTGAGAGAAATTCAGCCTGGAGGGATATTTGTGTCAGCGCTCTTCCCAACAGAAATAATATACCGTCGCTGGAAAATGCCGCATTCGAGTTCAACGATCCTAATTGGGGGAAATTATTAGTCATCACAAGTGAATTTGCTCCCCGCGATGAAGTGTTGGAGTGGGCTAAGAAACTGGCTTCTAGTGATAGGTATAAAGACAGCCGGGTGATATTTATGACACACGGTTATATGGATCCTGGTACTGCTCCGGAAAGAGGGAAAGTACGTGATCATGAAAATTATGCTATCACACCTAAAAATGCAGGGAAGCAGATATGGGAAAAGCTGATCCGTCCTTCTTCAAATATATTACTCCTGATCTGTGGGCATACGGGTAATGGAAACGGCAAATATGAAGATAATGTCGGTTACCGGGTAGATAAGAACGCTGCGGGGGAGGATGTGCATCAGATGATGTTTAATGTGCAGTACGTTGGGGGTGGTCCCGAAGGTAATGGAGGTGACGGCTGGTTGCGAATCCTGGAGTTTATGCCTGACGGCAAAACAATAAAAGTGAAAACTTATTCTCCTTTGTTCGGAATATCTGCTTTGACCAGGCATCTGGCCCATCGCACGGAATCTTATGACCAATTCAGCCTGGAAATACCGAAGCCGAGTGATAAGTAAAATATTCGAAAAGGAGGTTGGTACTGATTAATACAGATAAGATAAATCAGGTAGATGACTACAGATATATGTATTGATAATAAATTAATTATCTGCGGTTATCTGCCTGATCTGAGTTATCAGCGTGCCATGTTGTTTGGCACAGTTTATATTATTTCCCCTTCTCCTTCAACAATTGTTCCAGCAAGGCGGACTTCTCTTTCTCAACAGCCAGCATGCGTTCAAAAAGATCGGTAGTTTGTTTGTTCAATTCCATTATTTTGTCCAGGGGATTGTTGATCGTGTTGTGATGATTTTCTTCTCCAACATTCGAGTTATCAACTCCTGTATTATAGCTTCCGCTTTCAAAATTATTATTTTCAATAACAACTGACAGCGGATTCTCATCCAGTTCTTCAATAATCTTGGGGGAAACATGGAGGATATTCGCGATTTGGATCAACATATTTTGTTCGATCACCCGTTGGCTTTCGATGCGTGAAACCTTTTGCTGCGTGGTACCGAGCATTTCCGCCAATGAGCTTTGTTTGACACCCATGATATTACGTAATCTGCGGACGTTCGCACCTTGGTGAACGTTCTTTCCGGTTTTCTCTTCTGTTTCTCTTTCCATATCGAACTTATTTTATTTGAGACAAATATAAGGACAAAACGATAAAGTCCTTACTTATCATATGGGAAATAACAATCTGTCCTGCTTTTTTCTTTTCCTCCATGTTATGTAAAATATTCAGATGTTTATGTATTTTACCTGGCCATGAATATTGGGGCATGGGATATTCTGGCTTTCTTTGTAAAAAGAAGATAACAGGTTTTGGATTCATATATGTAGAAGATGCGAAAGGAGATAGGATTGGTAAACATTAAAAGGGGGTTAGGGCTTTTTATAAGCTCCCAACTATTCATATTTGAAATAAGTATACAATATATTCAAATATGTAAATAGCTGTCTGGTTCGCGAGGATAGGGCAGTTTTAATCTTTAGCATTGATTTTCTTACCGTAATCTGTTGTTTTTTTAATCATATCTGTTACCTTTGTTCTTGTGGGGAATGTTTTAGAAGCCATGGCGTTGACTTCCTTCCGTTATAATTATGGAAAAAAGGTATTTTAAAGTTTTATTTCAGTTTGCATAAATTATCCCCGGTTCTAATTTCGGCTGAGATAGTAATATCACATTCTTTATATTTTGACTTAACTAAACTATTTATGTTATGATGAGTATGTTAACTAGATTACGCGATTATGCAAAACTTCTTTTTACCCGAGAACAGAAGCTTTGTCTTGTAAATAACGCATTTACAGCTCCTGACGCAACGTTGCAGGAAGAAGTTCTTATTGTCTCTCCAACACCCGAAGAACAACCTTCCGTGCCTGAGCAACAACACGTAGAAGCACAGCCACAACCTGTACCCCCCAAAAAATACGTGACCGAAAAAGATGCTTTACATCAATATGGTCATCGCTTTTGGCCGAAAAAGATGTTGTATATGAATCATTTAAAAAGCTCACTCCGGAATATCTGTTTATTATAACGGAAATGCGCAACTTGCTTAACTCTGAGAACAAAAAATTCGTATTCCATGCGTTGGCAACCCATATAAGTATTAAAAAGGTGGCAAAACATCTGAAAATTACACAACGCAAAGTAAAGATCATATTTCAGGAAGCCCTGGTGGATATCGGTAGTCAAACCGGATTTATTAGGAGTTATCTGGATGAGAGCGAAAAGAAAGATAAGGAAATCTGGGAACTGAAATCGAAGATAATATTATTAAATGCCAGAATAAAGGAATTACAAAATGAGCAAGTCTTACGCATGAAATTTGCTGGGGAAAAGATTTCACTAAAGGACCAGCAACTCTTACTGAAGAAGCCATTGAACGTCTCTCTTGATCTAGATACAAGGACCAACACAGCCTTAAATAGTAACCATATAGAAACGCTGGAGGACTTAATGAAGTATATTTTAAAAAACGAGGAGATGGAAAGATTGAAAACACTACATAACTTTGGAGAAGTCTCGTTTAAGAGGTTGAAAAGCGAATTGTTCAAAAAAGGAATAATGGATGTCAGTGGGCATTGCGAACTTTTACGATATGTGACGGTTTCCAAGAAATAACTGTGATCCGGTTGTTTATAACTTTGTGGTTCATGTATTGGCAAATACTATTTGTAATAATAATAATAGGTTTATATTTGTATCGGAATTAGGATATGTTGCTAGGTGAAAAATAATTATCTTTTGCCGAATTGTTAACCTGACAGCTATTTAATGAGGAGAATTACAGTATAAACATGGATAGTGAACTTTTATATCGTCTGAAGGAGGGAGACAGGGATGCTTTTAATACTGTCTATTGGCGATACAGTCCGAAGGCATACAACACCGTTCTGTATTTGCTGAATGACGCAGATTTGGCTGAAGATGTCGTTCAGGAACTCTTCCTGACTATTTGGGAAAAGCGTGGAAATATATTACCTGAGCTTAACTTTGAAGCCTATATCTCGACCATCGCCCGTAATTTAGCTTATAAATATGTGGAAGAAGCCCTTCATAGAAACCTTCCGGTGGAAGAAATCAGGGATGCGAAACTGATCTCCAACTCGGAAGAAGATGCGATTGAAGCCGACTCCTTACGAGAATATATTTTCAATGTCATCTCTTCCTTTCCGGAAATGCGGCGGAAAGTTTTTATCATGAGCCGTTTTGAAAACTTGTCGCATGCAGAAATTGCGAAAAGACTATCCTTGTCTGAACGTACGGTAGAAGCACATATCTATCAGGCTCTGAAAGAACTTCGTAAAGTGCTTGGAAATAAAGCGGTCGCTTTTATTCTTATCTATCTTTCCTTATAAAACGGACTTCCCTCTTTTCTGAATATTCCTTGTCTTTAAAGTAGAGCTTATTTGTAAACTAAAGTTAAAAATGAGCCTGTTTTATCTTTTGACTAAGTAGTAGGTATATTTATCCCACTATAATATATAAACGGATTAATAATGAGAATAGAATTACTTCACCGTCTGATAGCAGGTACGACTACCGAAGAAGAAAACCGGCAGTTGATGGAATGGTTCCGGCAGTGCGCATCCAAAGAGGAATTCTTCATGCTTTTTGAGACAGCATGGAAAGAGAGCCCGGATGAGATGCCCAGGGATGTACAGGAACGTATGTACCGCAGGCTGAGCCGGGAGTTGGATGAGAAGAAAACTAAAACTATTTTATTACGTTCACGTTTTTCATGGAAGGTTTGGCCACAGATTGCGGTAGCTTGTATTATCATTGTTTTAGGCCTGGTTAATTATCGTATGAACGATAAACAAAAGCAACTGTCGACACAGAATTTCACGGTATTGGCAGAAAAAGGGCAACGGGCATTCATTACTTTGCCTGATAGTACGAAAGTGTGGCTGAACTCCGATACAAAAATTAGTTATCCGGCAGATTATGGCTTGAAAGAACGTAACGTAACATTAGTAGGAGAGGCCTATTTTGAAGTGGCCAAAAATCCGGATAAACGCTTTATTGTAGAAGCAAAAGGTATGCAGGTCGAAGCTTTGGGGACTTCATTCAATGTTAATGCGTATCAGAATGATAATAAAATTATTGCATCGTTATTTTCCGGTTCTGTCAGGGTAAGCTATGATCGTCATGTGGCAATCCTCAAGCCGCATGAGTCGGTTAAGGTCGATTTATTGAACCGAAGTTTTTCCCGGTACAAAGATGAGAGTATGCAGAATATAGCTCTTTGGAGAAAAAATGAGATCACATTTGACGGTGAGTCTTTGGAGGAGATAACCCATATTATGAGTCGCCTGTATAATACAACAATATGTATAGAAGACGAATCTTTGAAAAAAGTATGTTACATAGGAACCATTCGAAATAACAACCTTGAAAACTTTATCGACATTATTAACCTGACAACTCCGGTTGTATATGAAAATAAAGGAGATACTGTATTTTTGAGAAAGAGGGTTCCTTAGCAGGAGTTAACCGTACGGAAAAATAAAACGAATATGTCTAATCTAATACAACGCCTATGAGAAAGGAATAAAAAATTAACAAAAAGAGGTAACTCTTTCGAGCTACCTCCTCATTACTGTTTTTGCAGATATCCCTTATGTTGATACAGCCGATGTAGGAGACCGGCCGTTGTTAACGGGACTCTTCTGCTTACAAAGTTACAAACATTTATTTTATCTACATCTTATTTCTAATTAAAAGAAAAATGAGTAACATGAAGCATTTATTTAAACAGATGGTTTTTCTGACAATCTTGTTAACCTTTCCGTTGCTGGAGATTCACGCTCAGATAACCATACATATCAAAGACAAACCCGCTTCGGAAGTGGTGAAGCAAATTGAAAAGGTGAGCAAATACCGCTTTTTCTATAAGAAAGGACTTCCTGGTATGACTACTCCGATTACCGTTGAAGTGAACGATCAGGGTATTGAAGCCGTGATGGGACAGATTGTGGGGCAGATTCCTGTTTCTTATACTATAAAAGGGGATACTCAGGTAGTTCTTGCCGAGTCTGAGCCTCAAAATACGAGTACAGGTAAAAATAAGTCAGTGAAAGGTTCCGTAACAGATGCGAATGGCGAACCTGTTATAGGAGCAAATATTGTTCAGATAGGAACCGTAAATGGAGGAATGCCGATTCAAAAAAATGGATCTATTTTCTCTATGATTCTCATTTTCCCTCATTAGATT
>OGJU01001567.1_pt1 | contig 14052 bp, 7 predicted proteins | sample 1572251 | NCBI WGS metagenome assembly OGJU01 (sample SAMEA2582144, study PRJEB24529) | metagenome | biome: Human gut stool | place: China | collected 2011
GGCATGGGTATGGGAATGGTACGCCCAATTCAAAGCTTAAATGAAAAAGCCGTGGAAGTGCACATAATCTCCCCGATCATCAAATGACTGTTAAAGTCACTTATACTCCGGGCTTCATTAAACCAAACCTGATCTGTTTCCTCTTTATGAATAGTCACATCGGCATGCATAAGATTCTGCAAATAGACCAGTACTAAATTTAAAACTTCCATCTGAGTGTTCCTGAATATTCTCCTGAGATAACTTATGATGTCGTTTACCGGGGTAAACGACATTGTCATACCTCCAAAAGAATTTAAATTTATCGTACCGGAAAGTTTAGTTTATAAAATCTATAAAGTTCATAGACCCTACGACACTTTTCAACAATCCCCAGCGATGTCATCCCGAACAAAATCCCGAAAGATACTATACCGGAGTCGATGAACTTTAAGTGCCGAAGCACAACTTTATAAACTTAAAAAACTAAATTAAAACGGCACGTTTTAATCATTTTTCAAGTAATCTTTTTGCCGACTTAGAAAAAACGCTTCCCTCCGAACTGATGGAATAAACACCCTCAGCCTACAACTATACAACAGTTGCAAATTTAATAGAAATATTCCTATTAACAATAAATAATATAAAATTCAATTACAAAATTTCTGATTCTCTCAAAATGATTTACACAACCTAGTGTAATTAGTATATAAAAAGCTTATTAAGTCTTTGAACCTTGCTGATACTTTTTTACAGCTGTTGAAACGAATGACCGGAACCGGAGGTTTCGTCAAGAGGATAGCGACAGAGACCAGAAACTTTATAAACCGATTTAAACCAACTTCTATTTCAGCTTCATTCCCCGGATAACAAAAGTTTTATCACACATTCTTCCTTAATTTACGGGTAATTGGAAATCTATATCTCGCTACCGATACATCGTTCGTACGATTACTAGCAGATGTCGGTATAAACAGAAAAAGGTCCCCGGAAAATTGCACCAATCCCCAGGAACCCTTTCTCAAATTAGGATAACACAAAAAGTTCTTTATTTCATCAGCTCCTTTTTCAACATCGGCATAAAATAACCACCGACAACAGAACGAGCCTGGAATCCGACCTGTTTAGCATCGGGTGTTTCGTGCCAATCGCTGATAGGCACACGGCTGCCCGTTTCGTTCGCATATTTATACACCGGAGCGATAAATTTCTGCATCGTCACAACATCCGGTGCCATCGTAGCCGTCCACATGATCCAATCGGATTTCGTATACGTACGGCGAGAATCCAAAGGTAATCCATAAAGATTCTGTTTGGTGAGATAATAAGCGATCTCTTTCTGAGCGACTTCTTTCGGAAAGATATTCAATCCCAGTAATTCATCCCATACCAGGTTGTATTTCTGACTCCAGGTACCGGCTTTATCGAAGGTCAATTTATAATGATCTCCGTCTGCAGCCATTTCCACCCATTTTCCGGCCATCTCTTTGGCTGCCTGAGTATATTTCTCAGCGATATCCTTTTTACCCAGCATTCCGGCCATTTTACCGTATCCGGCAATTCCCATAATCGCTTTGATCGAAAGATTGGCATTATGAGCAAAATGTCCGGCAAAGTCGTCCGTACAAAGCTGATTTTCAGGATCCAATCCTTTTTCCAATAAGAAATCAGCCCAAGTAGTCAACATATCCCAATGTTTAGCTGCATAATCCGCATTTCCTTCCTTATGAGCGATAGCGGTAGTCAGAATCAGCATATTTCCGGTTTCTTCCACCGGCATATCTCCACCGTAAGTCTGGCCGTTAGCCAAAGGATAGGTCCCTACATCGTGAGCGGCAAAAGGTTTACTCCATTTTCCGCTTTCACTGTATTCGAAAATGAAATTCATCAAGCCTTTAGCCAATTCGACATTGTATTTTAAGAATAAAGGTGATGAAGGATAGGTAATATCTACCGTACCGATCGAACCATTACTGAAATTTTCTTTCGAGAAGAACATCAGTTCCCCATTTCCGTTCGCCACCAATTTATGGGCGGCAATAGCCTGACGGTAAACCAAAGCACACAGCTCGGCATACTCTTTTCCTCCACAGGCAGCAGCTTCGTCCATCAGTTCACGGTCGAAACGATCGCAACGACTCAGTATAGTCCGGTAGTCTTTCTCAGCTGCAGCAAACTCCTGTTCGATCGTTACCTGACCGTTTTTCTTCCAATAAGGCATCAGATTTTTACCGAAATACTGGATAGAATACAAATCATCGTATCCGATCAATACATGCCCGGCCACTTTATCGGTCCCTACTTTTCCTAAATCCTCACTATAAGCCAGAGCAATCATCTCTTTATTCATATTTCCGGACAAATTACGATCGGCGGTATTTTCCACTTTTCCGTTAGCAGCAAATGCTTTTTTAGGAGTATAATAATCGGCGATCATCATAGCCGAACGATCCGAGGTATTTCCTACAAGATAAAAATATCCCCAATCGATACGCAAGTCGTCTCCCCGTTTGGCAAGTACCGGTTGTTCTTTCGTCCCCGCTTTCAGGAAGGTCTGTCCGTTCTTTTCCAACCGTTCACAAACCACCGGCTGACCGGTTTCGTTAACCGCCCACTGCGGAGTGGCTTCGATATACACCTGCACATCGTGTTGTTGTCCATCTTTCGAGACTACTTCATAAGAAATATAATTTACCGGCCGAGCCATCAGATACAGATCGTCACACAACAGAGGTGCGGTAAAAGTCACATCCAACTGCACAGGTCCGGCTTCGAAAGCATACAGAGTCTGAGTAGGTAATACCATAGCAGACACCTGTTCAGCCTCCTGATCAAAGAACGTCTTATCGGGCTCCTTCACATACAATCCGAAATCCACATAACCACCGCCGGTTTTGTTTTTACAATAAGCAGCGATCACATTCTTTCCCGGTTTCAGGGTTTTCTTCACTTCGTCTTTCAATTCGGCCACAACATTATTGTGCCATTCATATCCGGTTTTTACAACCTGTTTCCCATTGATGTACAGTTCAAAGGTATCGTCATGAGAATATTTCAGGAAAACATCGGCATCCGACAAATCCTGATTCAGATCGAACTCCCGGCGCACCCAGATATCTTTGGTGGTCCACTCGGTACCCAGAAACAACATTTCAGGCGTACCGAAAGCCGCTTTTCCTTTCGTCCATCCTTTGGGATTGAAATCGACTTTTTCCCAACCTTTCTTCGGTTCTTTCAACGTATAATTTCCTTCCCAAGCCTCTACGGAAGCCATATCCACAATGGGATACAAGGGCAGATTTTCTTTTCCCATAAAACGATAACTCTTTCCATCCACCCGTACCACTCCGATCAACGGATGATTTTTACCGGTCCAGTGTTTTACAGGACTATCATACAAATTATCGGTTGTCGACCAGGCAGAAGTATAAGGGTCGATAGTCACCAGCGGATAAGCCGGAGCACGCAAATCGCTCTTCGGTTTTTCAGCTTCGGTACACGCGGTAAGCAAACAACTTGCCCCCAGCACTAAATACAGTAATTTTCTCATTTTCATTTCAATCATTTCAAAATTATAGCATATTTCTACTTTCCCTGATCTCACCATTCCTCGCGTATATTTCCATCTTTATCCCTGAAAACCGTGCGGTCATTCGTAAATGTACCTTCGAATCTTCTATGATAAGGATACCCTTCAGGAGAAGTGTAAGTATAGCTGTAATTCATCTTCAGGGTCGTCGTGATCACCGATTTATTCTGTACCAATAAATCCGGAGATTCCGAAATGCTAATCCTATTCTGTGAAGCGTCACCTTCAGCCATCAAGTTGATTTCCGGAGTCATGGCAGTATAACTCAATGTACTGTCGCTATTGACCGTTACCTGAATCACATACTTGTCCCGATCCGTATCCGTTTCGTAAACCCCACCGGCATACATACGGCAGGTGTTGTAATTCAAAGTCGACAAAGTCAGATCCGTTGTCCAAGCCGTATAATCATCATTGTCTCCGGAATTATACACCTTTGCACCTGAGGGCGTATAGACATAAGAAAAATTATTCAGAATATTCAAATGAAACAAAGCCTTTCGGTATTTCGGCTCACCTACTTCATAATCCGACACGGAAGAAACCTCCAAAGGCAATACATAATCCTTGAACATATCCAGTCTGGACAAATCAAACTGAACAGACAGCAAAGCATACTCATCCCCTTTCTTAATGGTCACTTTTCCTTCATTCTCCAAAGTATAGCAATCTTCAGGTAACAACGTATAATAAAGCATAGTATCCTGGACGAAACGCTCATAATTATAATCATCCAACGTATCCGGGCATACCTTTACCTGAGCCTCTACATCTTTCGACAATACGGAAGTTCCACTGATTGAAATCGTAATTTGAGTGTTTACCGTTCCATCTTCCGGATATTCCACCCGCAAATCCTGGAAACCGTTCTCCGCAATCACCACCCGCTTGACAAACAGCTCATCGGGAAGATCATTGTTGCAAGCAGCAACCGTCATTCCCAATATGTACAAAAATAACAGTCTGTATTTCATCATCTTCATCATATTTAAATTAAAAATTAGCGTTCCCATCCCGGATTCTGCTGCAATTTAACATTCCGGTCCGTTTCGTTCTTAGGAATCGGCCACAAATACATCTTATCCATCCATCTCTTCTGCACCCGGGATATGACAGTCTCTTTATAGAAATCCTCTCTCTTGCTGGAAGTGATATTGATATTGAAGCCCTTGATCGGTCCGACTTCCTCTGTAGGAGCATCTTTCCAGCGACGTAAATCGAAATAACGGGCACTTTCGGCGAACAGTTCGATCTGGCGTTCCCGTTTCAGAGTAACTCTAAATTGAGCCGCATCGTCATAATTGTCAGCATCCGGCAAACCGGCCCGGAAACGCACCTGACTGAAAGCACTACGCATTTTCTCCACATTCCGGCTCACGGTAACAGTCCCTCTCCCGTCGTAAGTCGGGAAAGAATACTCCTGAGTAAGTTCATTCAAAGCTTCGGCATACCATAACAATACATCAGCATAGCGAATGGTCGGCTCCACTTTATAAGTCTGATAGACAGCCCCGGAAGTCTGCCAGGTATCATCCGGATGATAATATTTAAACAGACCGATTCCCGTAAAAGGACAAAATTCGGGTTCGCTGGAAGTTTTCCCATTTTCTCCCCCCCGATAATAATTACAAGGCTTGTTTTGAATATCTACAGTGCCATTCTGGTTTTTATATGCATTTTCGCTCTCCCACACACAACCGTTAAAGGAAATCGAGGCATAGAAACGAGGCTCCCGGTTTCCAAAACGCCGGCTCACCTGATATTTTTCCTCAGAAGCGCGATTAACAAACTTATAAACACTATCTGCATCGTCTGCAGTAATAAAACCGTCTTCATGATAAGGATAGCCCTCACTGGCATTGTCCTTATCCCGGCCATCGAACATATAATAAGCATCTACCTGTTTCAGACTAACGGCATTCGTATTCCAACCGTCCCAACCGCTATTGTGGGGATAAGAATGTTTTACCAGATCGATCAGATCTTCCCCTCCGGTGGCTCCCGCATTATTAAACTGTCGGTAAAAGATAAATTCCCGATTATCTTTCATATCCCGGATTGCCCCATTAAACAACTGACGATAAGATTCATACGGATCGATTCCTCCGCATCCGTAAGGAAATTCCCGAGACCGCACTTCAGCTGGGGGCAATACAGTTTCTTCACTGACTGGCACCGTATAAAGTTCATACCATCCAGTATTGATCACCTCCTCGGCGGCAGCGGCAGCCCGTGCCCATTTCCGTTCATCGTAATTCTGATTGATCAAAGGATTTCCAGCCTCATCTTTCAGTTCAAAGAGATCATGATTACCGTTATACAAAGGGCTGGCTGCATACAGCAATACCTTTGCCCGAGCGGCCAAAGCCGCCCCTTTGGTCGCCATTCCCAGATAAGCAGTACTTCTTTCCTGTTCCAAATGGATGGCAGCCTCCTCAAATTCAGCTACAATATAATCCACACATTCGTCATATGTATTACGCGGAGTAGACAATTCTTCATAACTCAGATTTATATCCAATCCTTCATCCGGAAGCAAAGGTACCGGTCCCCACTGCTTGATCAGCATCCAATAAAAATAGGCACGAAGAAAACGGGCCTGCGCTTTATAATCCTCAATCTGATCGTTGGTCAACTCCGTACATTGATCCACATTCGATATAAATGTAGAAGCTTCACGAATACCGCAATACAGATTTCCCCAACGGTCTTCATTCAGCATTTTGGAAGGACTATACTCACAATTCTGATAAGACTGACATGGAACGGTAGCGGTCCGGTCGCCATAAAACAAATCATCGGAGGCAAAATTGAAGCCACTACTCATTTTATTGCAGATCTCCCGATTAGCATCCAGACGGGAATACACTTTCCACAACCATTGTTCTGTCGTACTTCGTTTGGTGAAGACGGAATCCAGCTGATACAAGTCGTTGAAATATTGATCGACATCCAGAAAACCGTTGCAAGAGGCCAATCCCCATGAAGCGATTCCGACAAGAATATATAAGATGTATTTTTTCATATTGTTCAATTTTATGTTAGAAATTCACCGTAACGCCGACGGTCAGGTTTTTCTGAAGCGGGTATTTGGCCCCGTCACTGCTATTCAGTTCCGGATCCCACCATTTGAACTTATCCCAAATCGCCAGATTATTTCCGATAAAATAGAAACGGACATTTTCCATCAGCCATTTGCGGGTCAACTTATTCGGCAAAGTATATCCGAATTCAACATTTTTCAGACGCAGATAACGGGCATTCCGCAACCAAAAAGTTGACTCTTGGTAATTATTGGCATTTCCGTCGTAACTCAAACGCGGAAATACTGCATTTTGGCGTTCGGTAGAGGCACTACCGGAAATATCCCGGGAAATCCAGCGATCACTTTCATTGGCTACCTGTTTCAGGATATTTCCATAATCTCCATCAACAAAGGGATAAACACCCGAGCCGTTAATAAAGAAACTATTATTTCCCGATCCTTGCAACAAAACACCCAAATCAAAGCCTTTCCACTGCAAATTCAAACCGAAACCGTAAGTCAGTCCGGGAGTTTCCGTATATCCGATAGGCACCTTGTCTTTAGTATCAATAATACCGTCCCCGTTCACATCTTTATATTTAATATCTCCTGGCATCAGCGTTTCCCCGAAATCCTGTCTGGGACTATGATCAATATCAGCCTGGTCCCTAAAAAATCCAATGGCAACAAGCCCCCGGCGCTGTCCCAGCCGGTATCCCTTGGTCATCTGATAATATAAAGCATTAGCCGCTTCATCATAATCCAGCACTTCAGTTTTCGAATAGGTCAGATTACCACGTACCGTGAGAAAAAAATCTCCGAACTGATGACTGTATTTCAACGTACCGTCCACACCCTTATTCAACATCTTACCGACATTTGCCCAAGGTTGAATATTGGTATCTGCCACATCATATCCGGCTGTATAGGGAATATTCCCCCGTTTCATAAAAATTTTTTCCCGTTTGTCTCTAAAGATATCAATGACAAAAGTAAAGTCATCGGCTACTGTCAAATCTATACCAAAATTGTGCTTTCTGGCTACTTCCCAAGTCAAACCGGAAGTTCCCAAAGTTGCAATCCGGATTCCCCCTTTATTGGTAACTCCCAAATTCCCGAAATGATAGTTACCATCATTCTGCAAAGTAGTGATATAAGGGAAACGCTTGTCGTCACTCATCTTGTCATTTCCAACCTCTCCGAAGGAATAGCGCAGTTTCAACTGGTTCAACCAGCCTACATGGTCTTTAACAAATTTCTCATTGGACACCATCCATCCGAAAGCCACAGCCGGAAAAAAACCGAAGCGCTTATTTTTTTCGAAGTTTTCAGAACCGGTATATCCGAAATTAAATTCGGCAAAATAACGTTCGTCATAGGCATAAGTAGCCCTGCCGGAGAAAGCCGCATTACGGTATGGCACAGCCTTGAAAACATTTTCCGTAGAGTTCTCTGAGTTAAAAGCATCGCTTTTTGACTGTGCATAGAAGAAAAAGAGGGCTCCCACCCGATGCTTTTCCCCAAAAAGCCGGTCGTAACTCAGGTTGATTTCTCCGTAATAACGGCGATTGCCGTTAGATACGGTACTCTGTTCCATAGAAGTAGCCTCCGCCACCCTTCTCAATACAAGATCTCCGTGATTATCCCGATTGGGTTCGGCTTTGTAAAGCTCGGGTTGCCGCAAACGGGAAATCTCGTGATAATTGTATGCATCATAAGAAAAACGACCGTAAAACTTCAATCCTTCGGTAATAAAATTCAAATCCTGACGCAACCCCAAATTAGTTTCCACCTTGTTTTCCCATTTGGTCTTATACCCCGTCTGTGTCAGCAATACATAAGGGTTCATTGTATTTCCGGTACCATATGTCGCCCACTGTCCGGTGGAATATTTAATAGGCACGGTCAATGCCGTCAGGCGCGACAGCGACCCCCAGATATCATCCGAACTGGAACCCGGTTTGTTTTGATCTACAATCCATCCGCCGACTCCCAATTCCAAAATTGTCGTCTTCGTAATGTTGACATCCACATTCGAACGGAAATTATACCGTTTATAATTGGCATTGGTCTTATAACGGTTCAAATTATCAGTCTTATACATCCCGTCTTCATTATAATAGGCTCCGGACAGATAGTAGCGGGCAGTAGGTCCACCGCCGCTTATACTCAACATAGCCCGATAATTGTTTGTCGTATTTTTCAATACCTCATCCTGCCAGTCCACATTCGGATAAAGATCCGGATCCAGTCCATAACGGATAATATCTAATTCTTCATTGGAATACAAAGGTTCCATATTCCGGGTGAGCCGTGCCTCATTGGCCAATTGTGAATAGTTAACAGCATCGACATATTCAGGCATCCGGGTGGGACGCTGATTACCGTATTCTGCCTTGAAATTGATCTTCACTTTTCCTTCCTGACCCTTTTTGGTCGTGATCAACAAGACTCCATTGGCACCACGCTGACCGTAAATAGCCGTTGCAGACGCATCTTTCAATACGGAAAAAGACTCGATATCCTCGGCATTGATCTCGTTAAAATCGCGCTCAATTCCATCTACCAATACCAAAGCCCCGTCGTTGGCACCAAAAGTACTTTTACCCCGAATCCAGAAAGTAGAACCGTTTTCTCCTGGTTCTCCGCTCTGCTGCATGGCTATGATACCGGCGACATTACCGGCCAAAGCATTACTTAAATTAGCCGTCGGCATTTTCATTGTTTTGACATCAACAGTAGTGATCGCCCCGACAACACTGGCTTTACGCTGCACTCCGGCACCCACCACCGTCACTTCCTCCAAAGCTTCGGAGGTAACCTTCATGACAATATCGATTTTTTCACGTCCGGAAACAGCGACTTCCTGTTTATCATAACCGACAAAACTAAATATCAATACTTCATTCGACTGAGTCTTAATTACATATTTTCCGTCCAGATCCGTCACCACTCCAAATCCAGGCTGGTTTTTCACAACCACATTCACCCCTACCAGAGTTTCTCCCTTTTCATCTCTTACTGTACCAGAGACAGTAATATCTTTCTGAGCAAACAAGCTGACCGCCATCAGCAATAAACTCACAGAAAGCATTATTTTCTTTAGGCAATTCATATTTTCTTCGCTTACAATACTTATTCTACTACAATTTTACGGATACGCTGATTGTCCCTATCGGCCACATATATCGTTCCTGTCTCTAAATCGACTGTTAGCCCTGAAGGTTGGCGGAACTGTGATTTCAAAGGTTTTCCGTCGACATATCCTTCTGTTTTCGGCTGACCGGCATAGGTTGTCACTTGAAAACTTCCGGGGGCATTCTCAACAATCCGACGAATAATGTGATTATTCCTGTCGGCCAGGAAATAATCCCCATCCGGACCGGCTACCATCTGACAAGGAGTATTCAGCCAGGCAGCAGTCCCCACCCCGTCTCGATAATCGGCATCCGCACCCAGGTTGTCGTCATGCATCTTGCCGATAATAGGTGTCCATCCCCCCAAAACTCTGGTATTCAAATTATAATCCGCCACCGCGATATAAGATCCGTTCCGCACAACAGCAAACAATTTCTTGCCATCCAGCGACCAGCAGAAATAAAGTTCTTTGCTTTCTCCCATATCTTCTCCCATATGTTCAACTTTTCCTTCTTTAAAATTATACCGATAGGTGATTCCTCTACCGAAGCTGTTGAAAAACAATTCGCCGGTAACAGGATTTACAGCCACCGTATTACATTGATTAGTACCGGTCACCACTTCGGTCAAATCCTGAAAACTATTATTGCGAGTCGAAATGAAAAAAGCCGCTTTATTGACATCGCCGTCATCCTGAGCCAGAAACAAGGTATCCTGGCTCATGGAAAAACAAATAGACCGGAAACGTCCCTGACGATCCTTATTGCTTCTTCTGAAACCGGAAGTTACCTCATCTCCATTGATAATCCGCAGTCCCTGATTATCGGCTGTCCCTTCCTGATCACCTTCCAGTACATAAATCACCCCTTCGTCATCGATCGTCATATAATGAGGACAATCATAACGGGCCGCCTCATCACTGCTACCCAAACGCACTCCATCCAGCGTTTCCCGGTCACCGGTCCCGCTATAAGTGGAGACATTCTCCTGTATCTGATAACTAAATTCCGTTTTACTGGAATCTTTCCTCACCGATCCTTCTGCTCCAACCTCCACATAAATCCGTCCGGTATCCGAACGGGCAGCAACAACGGCATAAATATGATTTCCGTCACTTCCGATAATGGAGGCTTCCCTGCGGCTTTTTCCTACCATAACCTTAATAAGTTCCTTTTCTGTTCCAAAATTCCGACCACTAATGACCAATTGAGTACCCGCCCCCCCGGTATCCGGACTGAAACCGGTTATCTGTACGGGTATCCCGGGATCAAAAACCATTTTTGCCTCGTCATCCTGACAATTAGCCAAAAACAGTGCCACTAAAATCATTGGAATAAAGCACAACCTATTCCTGCATTTCGATTTAACATCCTTATCTTTCATATTTGCTATTTTTAGTGAAAAATATATAATCCACCGAAAACGTTTGACTACAATAATTAGAATCAAACATATTACTAATAATAAAAAATCGGAACAAAAGTACGTCTCTATCCAAATTTTTTAGATAAAATATGATCAAAAACTAGTAAAATTGTATCAAAAAAAAGAAATGCAAGAATTATATAAAATATTATAACACAATATTTTATCAATAATCAGACGATATTTTAATTATTTCATTCTACTTTTCAGTAAAGGCATAAAATATCCGCCGACAACCGAACGAGCCTGAAATCCACGCTGATGTCCGCTGGAAGTCATATGCCAGTCACTGATAGGCACTCTCGAGGGAGTCTCATTGGCATAACGCCACACCGGATCGACCAATTGTCCGAATACGGCCGGATCATCGGTCAGCGATGCCACCCATAGGATCCAATCCGACTTGGTGTAATCCGCCCGGTTGTCCAAAGGAACTCCGTACTTATTCGCTTTTGTCGGATAATAAGCCAATTCTTTATTATAAATATCGTCGGCAAAAAGGTCGGTTTTAAATAGTTTATCCCACACCATATTGTATTTCAGACTCCAGGTTCCGGCTTTATCGAAAGTCAGTTTATAATGATCACCGTCAGCTGCCATTTGCTCCCATTGTTGTGCCATCTGTTTCGCTTTGCCCAGATAAGTGGCAGCAATATCCTTCTTACCGAGCATTTCGGCCATCTTACCGTAAGCAGCGATTCCCATAATAGCTTTTACCGACAGGTTGGTATTGTGAGCGAAATGCCCCGCAAAATCATCGGTACAGAGTTGGTTTTCAGGATCCATTCCATGCTCGAGTAAATAATTGGCCCAGGTGGTCATTACCTCCCAATGTTTGGCAGCATAGTCGGCATTGCCATCGATCATGCAGACAGCTGCAGCCATAGTCAGCATATTACCGCTCTCTTCAACCGGCATATCCCCGCCATAGGTCTGGCCGTTAGCCAAAGGATAAGTACCGATATCATGAGCCGCAAAAGGCTTCGTCCATTTTCCGCTCTCACTGTAATAGAAAATATGATTCATCAATCCTTTCGCCAGATCGGTATTATAAACCAAAAACAAAGGCACAGAAGGATAGGAAATATCGACGGTACCGATTGAACCGTTACTGAAATTCTCCTTAGAAAGAAAAATCAGATTTCCTTCTTTATCTTCGATCAGCTTATGTGCAGCAATGGCCTGACGATAAGCCAAGGCACACAATTCAGCATATTTTTTCCCACCGACAGCCGCAGCTTTATTCATCAATTGTACATCAAAATCAGCACAACGATCCATAATGCCGGCATATTCTGTTGCAGCCGCGTTCAATTCTCCCTCGATAGTTTTATCCCCTTTCCGGTTCCAATAAGGACGCCTGTTTTCTCCGAAATATTGGATAGCATACAGGTCGTCGTATCCCAACAGAATATACCCGGAAGTTGTCTCACCCGCTACCTGTCCCAAATCCTGAGCAATGGCCAGCACTTCCAGTTCCACGGTCAAATCTCCGGATAAAGACGGATCACAACTGTTTTTCAAAGCTGTAGCCTGTTTAAACTGATTTTTCACCTCATCCGACTTTCCGATCTGTACCGTTTTACCTTTATCACAAGCCATATAGAAATATCCCCAATCGATCATCACATCGTCTCCCCGGCGTCCCAGGATTTTTTGTTCTTTAGTACCGGTCTTCAACAGATACTGACCGGCAGTCTCTTTCAACTCACATTGTACAGGCTGAAAAATGCGGTGTTGCGCCCACTGGGGAGTCGTCTCGAAATATACTCCCACCTCATGCGGTTTCCCGTCGGTAGAAGCAACCTGATAGGTAACATAATTCACCGGCCGCGACATCAGATCGAGATTATCCATCAATAAAGGAGCTGTAAAAATAACATCCAGTTTCACCCCTCCGCATTCAAAAGTATAATAAGTCTGAGTAGGCATCACATTGGCAGAAGTTTGTGTTGCAGTCCTAGCAAAAACCGATTTGTCGATTTGTTTCTCCCACAAACAGAAGTCCAGATAACCGGCAGCCACCCGGTTGTGACAATGCACAGCGATAATATTTTTTCCCGGTTTCAAGACCTTCATCGCTTCTTCGGGCAGTTGCAACTTCCGGTTATTTGCCGTCGTATTGCCACTATTCAGAATTTCCACTCCGTTGATATACATCTCACAATCATCATCGTGTGAATATTCCATCAACAGGGGTTTTCCGAGATCACTTTCATCCAGCTCCAAAACCCGGCGCACCCATACATGTTCCCCCTCCCAAACGGTTTTAGTAGCCTGTTCCCCCTCCGTACCGAAAGCACCTACTCCTTTTTTCCAGGCAATATCATCATACTCTACTGCCGTCCAATTTCCCTTCGGTTGCTCAAAGGTATAGACTGCTTCCCAAGCTTCCCTTTCAGAAGGTTTCAACAACTGTTTCATCGGGATTCTTTCCTCCCCCATAAAACGATAACATTCGCCGTCGACTTTGATCACTCCCAACATCGACATTTCACGTCCGGTCCAATGTTTCACCGGACTTCCGTACAACTCGTCACTCGTCGACCAGGCTGAAGTATAAGGATCGATAGTCACCAAAGGATAAGCCGGTGCACGTAAATCATTCTTCACAGCAGCCTTATATTCGGCTGTTTTACAACCAGCCAAACATAAAGCTGCTCCGATAGCTAATAAATTGAGTTTTTTCATGTAATTGATATTATTAATAGAATACAAGTATGATCTGCTCTACAAATAAAGCCTATTTTAAGATTTCAAAACGATAATAAATGACCAATAAATTGTAATCCTTACTCAATAGGTATTCTGGGACGGACCTTTCGTCCCAGAATACCAAAAAAGAAGGGGCTGTCCAAAAAGTCGGATAGCCCCTTTTGCTATTGTTTATTTCGGT
>OGJU01001571.1_pt1 | contig 14005 bp, 7 predicted proteins | sample 1572251 | NCBI WGS metagenome assembly OGJU01 (sample SAMEA2582144, study PRJEB24529) | metagenome | biome: Human gut stool | place: China | collected 2011
TTTTTTACGTTGCAGGAGGATGATATTGCTTATTTCTATTCTGAAAATAAAATAACCTTTGCCGTAACTAATCAGAATAAAGAACATATTATAGACTTGTCTCTGGATAAGTTGTGCGAGCAGCTGGACCCGGATCGCTTCTTCCGGACAAACCGGCAAACGATAGTTAGTGTACAGGCCATCCAAAAGATAGAATCTTATTTCCTGGGTAAAGTTGTCGTGAAAGTTATTCCTCCTTTTAAAGATAAGATTATCGTCAGCCGTGAAAAGATCAGTGCTTTCAAGCTGTGGCTGAACTATTGACAAAGGCGGTATTTTAATTAAGGTTGGCAAAGAATTTCATAGAGCATAACAATAGTGACATCAGTTATATAACTGTAAATATTAATTTGGTGTTATTTTAGACGATATGGTGTCTTATTGTTTGGTTTTTTGATGTTTTAGTATTTCTGTTGTGTCGTGGAATAGTCAGAATAGATAGGGTGTGTATACAAAATTTAACATTAATCTTGTCTGCAATAGTTTTGATTACTCATTTAAAACGAATTGTAACTTCGGTTTAAATGAATTTTTTTTCCTTTTAAATAAAAAGAAAATTCATTTAGTGCTAAATTTATGTTAATGCAGACTCGGAGATTTATTTTCCAGACCCTTTTTTTGTCTAAAACATATGTTTTGGAACAGCTTTGTTTTCCAGAAAGAATAAAATCCCGTACACGAATCAGGTGGCATTTTGCATGTAAATAACCATATTATTCAATGTTATCATTCAAATGCCGGTTCTTATAGTGAATAAAGGCGGAATATCTTGTTAAAATCAACATTATGACATTTATGATCTCCTTCTGAGTCCGGTAAAAATAGTACATTCGGTCAGAGAAGCATACAGCTCACTGAAAATAGGGGTAATTTGACATTTTGATAAACTGAAATTATGGGACATAGGGATGTCATCCGGGAAAATCCGTGTGTCCAATGTGTGAAATTACTAAAACATTTTTATCTTTGTGCTATCCGGAGGGATATGTATTGGAAATCTATGAGAAGTGCCTTTTCCTGTTAAAGTCGCCAATTTTTAACTACAAACAAGGTACAAGTGGTTCACACGCTATAGTGGGTTGCTTGTCTGCGTTTGTATATAGGGGTTTGGCGACTACCTGACAGGAAGTGGACGGCAGCCCACTTCTTTTTGGTTAATAGCTTTCTCTTTGGGGCTACGGAGAGTGAGCCTTTTATTTGAACTACACAAAATTTTTGAGTTGGAATAACCATCAATAAATGAATATAAAAATGGACGGGAACTTGGATAGTAAATATCTTGAAGCATTGGGAATGGGAGATCACGAAGCGTTCAATATATTATTTATGTCTTATCACTCTTTGGTAAAAAGATTCCTTTTGGGGTTTATTAAAGAGGAAGAAGAAGTCTCAGACCTAGCTCAGAATATCTTCTTAAAAATCTGGACTAATCGGAAGTCAGTGGCGCTGGCAGAATCATTCAAATCATATTTATTCAGAATGGCTCGTAATGAGGTTTATAATTATTATAAGTTACATGCAATTCATGAAGATCATTTGGAAAAATACCGGAGTCAATCTGTCTTGGTGGATGATTTACTGGAAGAACGTATTTTAGCAGAAGAGTTAGGGCTTTTGCTGGATATCGCAATAGACAATATGCCCCCTCAAAGAAAACTAATTTTTAAAATGAGTCGGAAAGATGGTCTCTCTAATGAAGAAATATCCCATCGGCTGAATATTAATAAAAGAACTGTTGAAAACCATATAACTCAAGCTTTATCAGATCTTCGAAAAGTTTTGGAAGTAATACTTCCTTTCTTTATTTGAAAAAAAATCATTTTTGACAGTGTGTGTTTTTTATCCCATTTGTCTTAATAGTATAGACTACAGAAAAATATGGATAAAAAGCATCTACATACATTACTTTTCCGCTTCTTTGGAAATGATTTTCCCGAAGATGTGCGTAATCGGTTTGCAACCTGGTTTATCAGATCGGAGCAAGTCAGCGAAAAAGAGGAGGTATTAGAAGAAATATGGGAATCCTTGCCTGTAACTATGGATTTTGATTCATACGCAGAGTTAAAAAAAGTAAATAAACGTATTCATTCCGGACAAAATCACTTTTATCGCCGACTGGCTGTTGTGGCTGCAATTATTATATTTCCCTTATTGGGAATTTTGGCAACTACATGGTATTATGAATATTCAGAAATGTCCCAAGATGTGCATATACTGGAATGTTTTGTTCCGAATGGGGAAAGAAAACAAGTTACTTTGCCCGATGGTTCTACAGTTTGGTTAAATGCAAATTCTGTTTTGATTTATCCCGAAAAATTTGGAAAAACACGAACACTATTCCTGAGTGGAGAAGGTCATTTTACAGTAACGAAAGATAAAGAAAGACCTTTTATTGTTAAGACAAATTATTTGAATGTTGAAGCTTTAGGTACGGTTTTTAATGTACATTCTTATCCGGAAGAAAACGAGACTACAACCATTTTGGAGTCAGGTAAAGTTCGGGTAGATGATAAAATAGGTTCGTCCGGTTCTGTCATATTGAATCCTAACGAACAATTGATTTATAATCATGTAGATGCTTCTTTCTTTAAATGTTCTGTGGATGCTTTCCGGTTAAGTTCTTGGACGAAAGGATATCTGATTTTCCAGCAGGAAACATTGGAGGGTATTTTTCGTGCACTGGAAAGACAATATAACGTGAAAATTAATTATAATGACACAAAGTTTAAAAATATGACATTTACTGTCCGCTTCCATGCACGGGAATCCCTGGAAGAAGCATTGGATGTTTTAAAAAGAATTGGAGTTAACTTTAAATATAAAATTGTAGACAATGATGTATATATTCAGTAATAACTAAAAAGAAAATAGCAATATCATGAAAAAAAGGTATCCGGGAAGCTGACGGCCAATCACTTCTTCCCGGACTGAAATCGAAAATCATCCCGATTTTTGGGGCATTATATATGCCCTTAAATCAAAAAGATAGTATTCAATTTAATTCTTAAATATACAAAGTTATGAAAATATATAACAAATCACGAAGATGTGTGGTAAATACTTTTTATAAATCTATTTACATTGCATTATTCTTGTGCTGTTCTTTTATAGTAAAAGCTCAAAATCAATTAATTACACTCTCGAAACAAATGACCTTAAAAGAGGCTTTTGTTGAGATAGAAAAGCAAACAAATCTTTCAGTAGACTATAATGACCAATTAATTAATGCGAATGAACGTATTAAAAAGGCATATAATAATACGCAGTTGAATGAAGTTCTAAATGCTATATTGAAAGACGCCAGTTGTTCATATTCAATTCAGGGAAGCCATATATTAATTACACCTAAGACTGTTCAGCAGGTGAAAAATCAGACTATAACCGGTACGGTTACTGATGGGTTGGGTGATCCGATTATTGGTGCCAATGTAATTGAAGAAGGTACGACTAACGGGATTATGACTGATATTAATGGAAAATTCTCTTTGGCAGTATCAGCCGGTTCTAAAATTCAGGTTTCATATATAGGATATATAACTCAGGAAATTAAAGTCGGAAATAAGAAAACTTTTGCGGTCGTATTGAAAGAAGATACCCAAGCTTTGGAGGAAGTAGTAGTAGTAGGTTACGGTACACAAAAGAAAGGTGTTGTAACTGGTTCTATTGCAACGGCAAAGGGTGATGATATCATTAAGAGCCCGACTCAGAACCTGGGACAGGCATTAGCCGGTCGTCTTCCGGGACTTATTGTTGCCAACGGCAGTGGTGAACCGGGAGCAGACGGAGTAACGATCAATATTCGTGGTAAGAGTACAACCGGAAATAATGATCCGTTGATCCTGATCGACGGTATTGCCGGCCGTGGCTCTTTGGACAGACTTAACCCAAATGATATTGAGAGTATTACGGTTTTGAAAGATGCTTCTGCTGCAATCTATGGTTCACGTTCTGCTAATGGTGTTATTCTGGTAACAACCAAGAGAGGTAAAACAGGAAAACCGTCCATTAGTTATTCTTTCAATGTCGGTTTACAGCAACCGACACGTGTGCCGGATCTGGCAGATGCTGCTACTTTTGCTGAAGTGACGAACGAGTTGGAATCATATGACGGACGTGCTCCCCGGTATACCGCTGATGAAATAGAATTATTCAGAAACGGATTGGATCCGATACATTATCCGAATACGAATTGGGCGGATGAGGTACTAAAGAAAGCTGCTTTTCAACAGAGGCATAATGTATCTGTTTCTGGAGGTACGGATGCTGTTAGTTATTATGTAGGTGGTGGTTATTCCAGTCAGGACGGTATCTTTAAAAATGGATCGACAAAGTATGAACAGTATGATATACGTTCAAATATCGATGCTAAAATTACTAAAGACCTGAAAGTGTCGGTGGATATCTCGTCTCGTTTGGAAGATGCAAATTTCCCCAGCATGAGTGCCGGTGATATATTCATGCGTATTGTCAGATCTTATCCTACTGTTTTAGCCCAGTATCCGAATGGGTTACCGACAAATGGCTTGGATAGTAATCCTATCGTGATGGCTACAGATAAAACTGGTTATGAATATGATAAGAAGGCGGTATTTAATGGAACTATTACAGCAGACTGGAATTTATCGTGGTTGTTGGATGGTTTAGCAGCAGATGCTTATATGGCTTATGACCGTATAGGAAAAGACCATAAAAAATGGCAGACACCATGGTCTTTTTATACATGGGATGAAGCTACTGATACGTATTCGGAACATATGAATACACTTGTTCAACAAACATCATTGAAACAGGAACATTTGACTGATTGGTCGTTAACTTTAAATGCCAAATTGAAGTATAAGAAAACGTTTGGCAGTCACGGGATAGATGCTATCCTCGGTTTTGAACAAAACAGCTATAGAAAGGACAATTTCTGGGCATCTCGTGGAAGTTTTATGTCTACAGCTATCGATCAGTTGTTTGCCGGTACATCCAACAAAGATTATTATGATAACTTTGGTGAGGCTTCAGAAAGCGCACGTCGTAGTTATTTCGGACGTGTCGCTTATGATTTTGCAGGAAAGTATATGGCTCAGTTTAATTTCCGTTATGATGGTTCATATATTTTCCAGACTGGACAGCGTTGGGGCTTTTTCCCAGGTGTGTCTGCCGGTTGGAGAATGTCTGAAGAGAGCTTTATCAAAGATAATATCGATTGGATCAATAATCTGAAGATTCGCGGGTCATTCGGAAAGCAAGGTAACGACAATATCGATCCTTTCCAGTATTTATTGAAATATCAGCTTGGACGTAATTACGTGTTTGGTGGAACTGATATGGTTGGTTTATATCAGAAAGGTTTCCCTAATAATAATGTAACATGGGAAGTTGCTGATACCTGGAACATAGGTACTGAAGGAACATTCTGGAATGGACTTTTAGGTTTTGAAGTTGAATATTTCAAAACAAAACGTTCTAATATTCTGGCAAAGCGCAATGCTTCTATTCCTAAGTATACAGGTTTGATCGATTTGCCGAATGAAAATATCGGACGGGTTCAAAACCAGGGTATGGAAATACAGTTGAGCCATTTCAATAAGATCGGTGAAGTGAACTTCCGTGCCAGTGGAAACTTTATGTTCGCCAGAAATAAAGTGTTGTTCATGGATGAAACACCATGGGGTGAAGGACATGAATATATGAATGAAACAGGTAGTCCGATGGGAGCAGGCTTGCAGTATCGTGCTATAGGTATTTTTAGAGATCAGGCAGCATTGGATGCTTATCCTCATTTGGATGCAGCCCGTCCGGGTGACTTGATTTTCGAAGATGTTGATGGCGACGGTAAAATTACCTCACTGGACCGTGTTCGTCAGAACTTGAGTGGTTTTCCGGAAATTATCTTTGGTTTGAACTTATCTGCTGATTGGAAAAACTTTGATATTAGTGTCTTATTTCAGGGACAGGCCCGTGCTGTAAAAGATGTAATCAGCCGTATGGATGCAACTTCGAATTTCTATAAATGGAGAACTGAAGATCGCTGGACAGAAGATAATATCGATGGAACTATGCCTCGTGCCGGTGGGTCTATCAACTATGGTGTCGAAAATCCGTGTAGTTTCTGGACACAAAATGCTTCTTTCGTACGTTTGAAAAACCTGGAAATAGGATACACTTTACCTAATTTGTGGTTTAATAAACTGCGTATATCCAATTGTAGAGTTTATTTGAGCGGACAGAATCTGCTTACTTTGGATCATATAAAGTATGTAGATCCGGAAGGTAGTAGCGAAGGTTACTATTATCCTCAAATGAGAATCTTTAATCTAGGATGCAACTTAACTTTTTAAAAAGGAAAAGAGATGAAAAAGATAATATATTTGGCAGTTTCCGCACTGTTAAGCTTTAGTTCTTGTAGTGATTTTTTGGATAAAAAACCGTTGGATTCACTTACTGAGGATGCTGTTTTTAATGATGATGCATTACTTACAGCTTATGTGACAGCTTGTTATTATAATTCGTATCCGAATGGGTTTGATGAAGCAATGTCATCTTCAGCTACAGATGAATCATATACTCGTCATGGGGATGGCAGTTCTAATATTGTTGCCCGGGGAGAAATGAACCCGGATAATGTTGAGAACTTTGATTCCAGTCGATTTACTAACTTTAATTACTGGAATACTGCTTATGAATATTTGCGCAATATCAATACTTTTTTTGCTAAATATGAAGAAGCTCAGGTTACAGAAGAATTGAAGAGCCAGTTATATGGTGAAATGAAATTTATTCGTGCATTTGTCTATGCTAATCTGATCTGGCGCTTTGGTGGCATTCCTATTATTACGAAAGCGTATACATTGGAAGATACGGATTATTCTATTACGCGGAATACCTATGAAGAATGTGTAGATTTTATCTTGCAGGATCTGGATGAGGCGATTGAACATTTGCCGGCTAAGATGGAAGGTGAAAATAAGGGGCGCGCGTCGAAAGATGCTTGTATGGCATTAAAATCAAGAGTTTTGTTGTATGCGGCAAGTCCATTGGTAAACGTGTCTAATGATCTGAAAAAATGGGAACTGGCACGTGATGCAGCTAAAGCAGTTATAGATCTGCCGGGTTATAGCCTGGCTTCGGATTATAGAACTCTTTTCCTGGAAGATAATGACGAAATCATTTTCAGACGTTATTATACAAAAGCAAATGCAAACAGAGTGAATTTGTTTAACTCACCTAATGGTTATGGTGGCTGGGGTGGCAACTGTCCTATTCAGAATTTAGTGGATGATTATGAGATGAAGGCTACGGGTAAGAAACCAGCAGAAGTCGGTTCCGGTTATGATCCGGCAAATCCTTACGAAGGTCGTGATCCTCGTTTTGCTGCTACAATTCTTTATAACGGTGCTACTTTCAGAGGACGTGCAGTTGAAACATTTATTCCAAAGGGACAAGATAGCGAACAGGGTGCCATCGGAAGCTGGAATTGTTCGAAGACTGGTTACTATTTGCATAAATTTCATGATGAAAATCAGGTTATTAATGAATCGGAAGCAACTACTGCACCATGGACTTTCTTCAGATTAGCTGAATTTTATCTGAATTATGCTGAAGCTCAGTACTATTTGGGAAATGAAGAAGAATGCCGTAAAGCGATTAATGTAATACGTTCGCGTGAAGGAGTAGAAATGCCTCCGGTAGCAGCTTCCGGCACGGAACTGCTTGAAAAGCTTCGTAACGAGCGCAGAATAGAACTTAGTTTTGAAGGTCATCGCTATTTCGATTTAAGAAGATGGAAAATTGCTGATGAGTATGAAAATAAGAATTCTATTGGCATAAAAATTGAAAAGGATGAAAATGGTAATTTCAAATATACTGAAATCACTGTTTTGGAACGTAATTTCCTTCCGCAGCATTATTGGTTGCCAATTCCTCGCTCAGAAATTATAAAGAGTAATTATACTTTGGAACAGAATCCTTATTATAATTAATTCGAGTATAAGTAATTGATTAAAAAAGCGCATAAATGACACAAATTTGTCAAATAACAAACATGCTATTATCATTTTTGTTCCTTAATTTGTGTCATTATGTGCTATTTAAATAGAAAAAGATGAACTCAAAAGTTTTTATATTCATACTTTTAAGTGTATTGCTGCTTCCGACAAGTTGTGTTGAGGCAAGTAAGGCAAAAGAGGAGAAGAAAAATACCGCTCCGCGAATAATCAATATTGTCAATTTTATCCGCCAGACAGACTATCGTCTGGAAAACTCGGATGCGCTGATGTTTGAAACGGTGGAGAAACAAATCGACCTGGTTAATCAGTATAACTTTCCGGCAACTTTCCTGTTTCAGTATGATGCCCTGATCAATCCGGAGTATCAGAAATTGATGAAAACCAAGCTTAATCCTACATGTGAACTTGGTGCATGGTGGGAAATTACCCAGCCTCATGTGGAAGCTGCCGGATTGAAATGGCGCGGAGAACATTCATGGGTATCGACCGCCAATATCGCTTTTACTCCGGGATATACTCTGGAAGAAAGGGAAAAACTGGTGGATGTCTATATGGCGAAATTTAAGGAGATTTATGGTAAATATCCTAAGTCTGTAGGATCCTGGTATGTTGATTCACATACTTTGGAGTATATGTATAAAAAATATGGTATTGTCGCTTCCTGTAACTGCAAGGATCAGGTTGGTACTGATGGCTATACATTGTGGGGAGGGTATTGGAACCAAGCCTATTATCCCAGTAAGCTGAATGCATATATGCCGGCCCAGACAGACGAATACCAGATCCCGGTACCTGTATTCCGTATGTTAGGCAGCGATCCGATGTACCAGTACGATGCAGGGATCGGAACGAATCATCAGGGAGTCATCACTCTTGAACCTGTATATAAAGGTGGAGGAGGTGATAAAAAATGGATTGAATATTTCATGGAGTCTATTGTCGATGAACCCTGTCTGGCATTTAATTATGCGCAGGCCGGACAAGAAAATTCATTTACATGGGCAGGTATGGGTAAAGGACTGGAACTTCAATTTCCGATATTTGACTCATTGAGTAAAGCCGGAAAGATCAGAGTAGAAACGCTTGAAGAATCTGGTCGTTGGTTTAAGGAACAATTCCCTAAAACTCCGGCTACTGCTATTACTACGCTCGTCGATGTCCGGAAGGAAGGTAATAAGTCTGTATGGTATAACAGCCGCTTTTATCGTTCTAACCTGTATTGGGAAAAAGATGGTTTTTGCTTCAGGGATATTCACTTATTTGATGAAAAAATGAAATCGGAATATCTGGATACTCCGGGTACAGGCGGACAATTTTTCTATTATACATTACCGGTAATCGACCGGTTCTACTGGAGTACACCCGAAGATAAAACGGGTCTTAGAGTAGTGGAACTGGATAAGAATGGAAATAAAACGGATGTAGTTCTGACAGACCCGGTTGTTAGTGAACCCTCGAATAGTGTATTGAAAGTAGAATCCAAAGATAAAAGCGGAAATACTTTTATCTTTACATTCTATGAAGATAAGATCGATGTTTCATGTAAAGCTACCGGAAAAAAATTGGATTGGGCACTGGAGCTGAAAGTTCCTCAGGAAAGGATCGGCCAGTTGCCATTCAAGAATTTCGGTAAATCTTCCATCCAATCGGAATTCAGAGGATTCAATTATACTATAACGTGTAAAAAGGGTAGTATCGTTAAAGGTAATAATACAGACTATGTCCTGCGGTTTGTTCCGTCAGGCAATGGATTGGTTATCAATTGTGCGAACTGATTTTTTATAAGAGCCTGGCCCCTGGTTTACAGATAGGGACCAGGCTTTTCTCTTTGGATAGATACATACTATCTTATATAACTGATTCTAAATTTAATATTATGAGAACATTTGTTTTTATTCTTTGGACATTTCTTGTCTTCAGCAATTCTGTTGCTGCTCAATTTACGGAAAAAGAGTTTGATGTAGATCTATGGACCAACGGACTTCCGAATACGAATGGTATAGATCGGACACCTTTTGATGACAACATCCAGAATTACAAACCTTCGTTACGTGTTTTTTTACCCTCGAAGGAGAAAGCGACCGGACGTGCCGTTATTGCTTGTCCCGGTGGGGCTTACGGCGGTTTGGCTTATGGGCATGAAGGATATGAGTGGGCACCTTTCTTTAATAAATTAGGTATTACTTTGGTTGTTTTGAAATATCGTATGCCGCATGGAAACCGGGAAGTCCCGTTTTCTGATGCAGAAGAGGCACTACGGCTGGTAAAAGAGAAGGCGAAAGAGTGGAATATTAATCCGGCTGATATAGGGATCATGGGTTCTTCGGCCGGCGGACATTTGGCTTCCACTATGGCAACACATGTAAAATCAAGTGTGCGACCGGCTTTTCAGGTGCTGTTTTATCCTGTGATCACAATGGACAAATCATTTACGCATCTCGGTTCTCATGATAATCTATTGGGAAAGGATGCTTCTCGGGAACTGGAAGATCAGTATTCCAATGAAAAGCAGGTAACCAAAGATACCCCGAGAGCTTACATTGCTTTTTCGGACGATGATGATGCGGTTCCTACTAAAAACGGTGCACTTTATTACCTGGCATTGAAGGAAAATAATGTACCGGCTTCTTTCTTTATCTATCCTTCCGGAGGACATGGATGGGGCAGCAGGAAAGATTTCAAATACAATAAGGAAATGTTGCAAGATCTGGAAGCCTGGCTTTTGAGTTTTTAAAAAAACAGGGTATCATTGCAGATACTATCAAATATATTACATCAAAAATCATTTTTATAACCAATATTATTCTTAGAATATAGAGCTTTGGAACGGCTAATGTTCTGACTAAGATAATTCATATAAATGATTTTATATAAAATAACAAGCGGATGAAAAAGCTTATATTATTTATTACTGTTACTACTTTCTTTAGTTATTCCGGCGCTAACGGGCAGTCCGTTCGTTTGACCGGCTTACAGAGTGATCACCTTGAAACCCCGATAGGTATCGATAATCCGACTCCTCGTCTTTCATGGAGGATGGATGACAGTAGGCAAGGAGCGAAACAGACTTCATATCGTGTGCTGGTGGATAAAGACTCGATGAAAGTTGTTAACGGGAAAGCTGATATATGGGATACCGGAAAAATAAACACCGGAGATATGTTGATCACTTATGCGGGTAAACAACTCGAACCTTTTACTAAATATTACTGGAAGGTGATAGGCGGCGATCTGGAATATAAAGAAGTATTTTCGCCTGTCAGTTCCTTTGAAACAGGGATGATGGACATCAAGAACTGGCAGGGATCCTGGATTGGTGACGGGCAGGATGTCAATTATGAACCGGCTCCTTATTTCCGAAAAAAATTCACGACAGGCAAAAAAATAAAATCGGCACGTGCCTATATCGCTGTCGGCGGATTGTATGAATTATATATCAATGGTGAAAAGATCGGTAACCACCGTCTGGATCCGTTGTATACCCGTTTCGACAGACGTAACCTGTATGTTACTTATGATGTTACCGGGCAACTCCGGAATGGCGACAATGCCATAGGAGTCTTGCTTGGAAACGGATGGTATAACCATCAATCGAAAGCAGTGTGGGATTTTGACCGTGCTCCCTGGCGGAACAGGCCGGCTTTCTGCTTGGATCTTCGTATCACTTACAGTGACGGCAGTGTAGAGACCATCCCGACGGACCTTAGTTGGAAAACATCTTCGGGAGCGTTGGTATTCAACAGTATTTATACCGGTGAACATTATGATGCCCGGCTCGAACAGAAAGGCTGGAATACTCCGGACTTCGATGATTCCAAGTGGAGAGGTGTCGGACTCAGAGGCGTTCCTTCTCAAAATGTTGTGGCACAGCAGGTTCGTCCTATCCGTAATGTGCTGACTATTCCGGCCAAGTCGGTCAATAAGATAAATGACAAGACATATGTTTTTGATTTCGGTCAGAATATGGCAGGTGTAACCAATATCAAGGTATCGGGCGAAGAAGGTACCGAAGTCAGAATTATGCATGGAGAACGGCTTTTTGATAACGGACGCATTGACATGTCAAATATTGATGTGTATTACAGGGGCGATAAGGAAAAAGATCCTTTCCAGACCGATATTTTAATTCTTAGCGGTGGCAAGGATGAGTTTATGGCAAAGTTTAATTATAAAGGTTTCCGTTATGTGGAAGTAACCAGTGACAAACCGATTGAATTAAACCAGAACAGCCTGACCGCTTTCTTTATGCACAGCGATGTGCCTGCTTCCGGAGAGATCAGGACATCGAGTGAGCTGGTAAATAAATTGTGGTGGGCTACCAACAATGCTTATCTGTCGAATTTGATGGGATACCCGACCGATTGTCCGCAACGCGAAAAGAACGGATGGACGGGTGACGGTCATTTTGCGATCGAAACAGCGTTGTATAATTTCGATGGGATTACCGTATATGAAAAATGGCTGGCCGACCATCGGGATGAGCAACAACCCAACGGGGTACTTCCCGATATTATACCAACCGGAGGCTGGGGGTATGGTACGGATAACGGACTGGACTGGACGAGTACAATAGCTATTATCCCCTGGAATCTGTATATGTTTTATGGAGATAGCAAGCCTTTGGCTGATTGTTATGAGAATATCAAGCGTTATGTCAATTATGTGGATCGTACGAGTCCGAATCATCTGACATCCTGGGGACGTGGAGACTGGGTTCCGGTTAAGTCCCGTTCCAATAAAGAGTTTACATCATCCGTTTATTTTTATGTAGACACTAAAATATTGGCGACTGCCGCCAAGCTGTTTAACAAGCAGGATGATTATACATATTATACGGCATTAGCCGAAAAGATCAAAGAAGCTGTCAATAATAAATATCTGAATAAGGAGACCGGAATATATGCCGGTGGTTCCCAGACGGAATTAAGTGTTCCTCTGCAATGGAAGATCGTACCGGAAGATATGATCGCTAAAGTTGCAAAGAATCTGGCGAAGAAAGTGGAAGAAGCCGGATTCCATCTGGATGTCGGTGTATTGGGGGCAAAAGCAATCCTGAATGCAGTGAGCGAAAGCGGATATCCGGAGACAGCTTATAAGGTAGCTGCACAGGACACCTATCCGTCATGGGGCTGGTGGATCGTCAATGGGGCTACGACTTTGTTGGAAAACTGGGATTTGAAGGCTGAACGTGATATTTCGGATAATCATATGATGTTCGGAGAGATAGGCGGATGGTTCTATAAAGGTCTGGGAGGTATTTTCCCTGATCCGGAACAGCCTGGTTTTAAACATATTATATTGCGTCCGAATTTTGTAAAGGAATTGAAGCATTTCGAAGCAAAACATGATTCTCCTTACGGGCAGATCATCTCCAAATGGGAGTGGAACAGAAAGAAGATCAATTATGAAGTGGTTGTTCCGGCAAACAGTACGGCTACGCTTTATTTACCTGACTATGTCAAAGGAGATAAAGTGATCAAACTGGAGGCTGGCAAACACAATCTTAATTTCTTTATTTTATAGGGGGCAGCAAAAAGTTTGTCATAGCTGATTATTAATGCGTTATAGCAAATACGGCTTACAACCAGGGTAAAAAAGTACCTACTTTTGACCTTGAGTTTGTCACGATTAACATTTGAAAACATTCTCAAAAAGCTATTAGCGAACGCAGATGACACCGACTTTCATACAATCTATTCGGCTGAATGATATAGCGGTGTATCACCAGGATGATATCGGAATGCCATCCCGGTCATGATGGAACGTCACCGGGATGGTATTTTGCAAAAGCAATAGCTTTCGGGTTTAGAAGCTATTGTTTTTATCTTTAGAATAAGTTGTTTTCGGACTTAGTTATAAACGATTCTAGTAGGAAATACTATATAAAAAAAGAGATACCTCACTGAGGTATCTCTTTTTCGCTCTTCCTCTTGGACTTGAACCAAGGACCCTCTGATTAACAGTCAGAT
>OGJU01001600.1_pt1 | contig 13798 bp, 13 predicted proteins | sample 1572251 | NCBI WGS metagenome assembly OGJU01 (sample SAMEA2582144, study PRJEB24529) | metagenome | biome: Human gut stool | place: China | collected 2011
AATACCGATACCACCGTTTCTGACTGTTATATTGTTAACCTCCACATTATCAGTGAAGGGTCTGAGGTTGACTCCAAAATAGGAAGATCGGGCCTCTGTTGTGGAACCATCGATCAAGAAATCTGTTGCGTTGTCTTCTCCACCTAGTATTATATGTTGGCATTCGGATAATTGTATGGCACTGGAATAGGCACCTCCTGCCCAATCAGGATTCCCGATCACAAGCTTTTTCCCCGGATAGTTGGTTATGCGAATAGGATGTTCGGCACTTCCTTTTAAACCCGTGAATCGAACGTTTAAAAAATCTCCTACCAGGTAAATAGTACTACCTGGAAGAATCTCTCTTGTCTGATCGGATTTCATGTCTATTTGACTGCTTGAATCAGAAGTTATTATGTGTATAGCTGTATCGGAATGTATTATTGCGTCTTTTGAACATGAAGATACAATAAACATAATAGTAAAAATGACTACTAACTTTTTCATTCGTACGTAAATTATATTATTTGCTTTGTATGCTACTTTTTACCTAGAAAAAGAATTTTTGTTGCTCTCCATTTGTTAGCAATTTTTTCTATTACAATAGGTAAGAATAATGCTATAATAGTAGCCATTATGACTATAAACAAAGATGAATTTATGCCTAGTTTAGTTGCCATAATCCTTCCTCCGGATGTGCCGAAGCCATGGAACAGATAAATAGTATAAGCAAAGCCTCCCAGCCAGGTGAAGAATTGGTTACTGCGATTTATGTGAAGCAAAAGCATAAGGGTCGAAGCTGTCCATAGAGGTAATAATGCTTTATACCAAAAAGAAATATCTACTCCAAAGTTTAATACGTAGAACCATTTATATTGAAGTAAAGTAAGCCCTATACATGTGAGAATAAAATAAATATAAATTGCTTTCTTTTTATACAGTTGCCCGGTGAACCTTTGTATACCGACTCCGGTAATAAAATAAGGTAACTGACCTAATGCTCCTTTATAACTGAAGAGATTCGGAATGTCTGAAGGTAATGCTTTTATGATCAGGCTTATTCCCCATGTGATTACAAACAGAAATAACCATGTTTTAACTGACTGGCACAATTTGAATTTATCTATGATATACATGATTATAAAAATGAGGAAAAGAGAAGGAAGGTACCAATAAATTGTATATGGGAAAATATAGATTTTCCAAATATCGGATAAATTCCCTTTCATATTTGTGCCGGGAGTTAAGTATTGAGTGATGAAATATAATGTTCCGACCGTAGCCATTGGAATGAGTAACCTAATGGCTTTTTTATAAACGAATGTTTTGAATTCACTGTTTATGGCAGGCTTGATGGCGTATGCCCAACCGGCTATTCCAGTAAATAAGGGCAATTGTATATAGTCAATCCATATATATAAATATCTCCAGAACGAAGGATAATCTATTTTCATTCCTCCCGCAGGGGTTGAACCGATAACATGTCCTATAACGACCAATAAAATCGCTATGCCGCGTAGGCTTTCAATATGAGCGACTTTTTGTTTATTCATTTTATTCGATTTTATTTCTAAATCCATGATAACTTCCCTTTATAAAAGATCTCAGCATGTTTTTTTGTCCATGAACAGAGTATAGTAATATATTTTTAGGGATGACAATGAACAGTTGGTATAATATCGCTGCTATTTTTATGAAGAAAGTCGAATTTCGTCGTGTAAATAAGATTCGGCTACGGGTAAGATAATATAAACGTTGTGGAGTTCCCCGTTTAATAGTCATACTTTCTTTGTGTAATACATAGGCTTCCGGTTCATACCATATCTCATATCCGGCTCGTTTTAACTGTATGCTCCAGTCTATTTCCTCATAAAAAAGGAAGTATATGTTCGTCATCATTCCTGCCTTTTCTATAATCGCTCTTGAAGTAAGCATGCAGGCTCCATGAGCATAAGCGGTAGGAGTTGCCTGGTCATATGTCCCCTGTCTTTTTGGTTAACCCCAATAAGATGATTGCTGATACGTATTGAATTGATGGCAGTGTATCCGGCATATTGAATTATATCGGGATGGTGTTCGTATTTTATTTTAGGAGAGACAAGCCCGATATGTTCATTGGTTTGTAACCGATTAACCAATGTTTTTAGAAAAGGACCGGTAATTATCATGTCGTTATTTATAAATAGGATATGCTCTCCTTTTGCATATTTATATCCTAGATTATTTCCTCCTGAAAATCCTAGATTTTTGTCGCTGCATATAACTGTTACACCAGACAATGATGCCTTGAGCAAAGGACCATCACCGTTAGGAGAGGCATTGTCCACGATAATAATCTCATCGGGATAGTCTTCGAATTGACGGAGGCTGTTTACCAACTCGCATGTATCTTTGTATCCATTGTAATTTATAGTGATAAGTGAAACCATATTATTTATTCTTAGAGATTGAAACCCATTCTTTTTTTTCAAAATCATATCGCTTTATCACTTTTGCCGGATTACCTACGGCTATGGAATAATCAGGAATATCTTTTGTTACAACACTGCCTGCTCCAATCTGGCATCTTTTACCTATGTGTACTCCTGCCAGAACAACTGAGTTTGCACCGATATGTGAATCTTCTTCTATTACAACAGCGCGTTTGTCTAAAGCCTGGTATTTTGAGTTTTGTGTGGCATCCTTATATCCATGATTAAAGCCGGAAATAAAAACATGTTGACCTAGGCCTGCTCCGGATTTAATTGTAACAGGGCCCAGAACAACCGAACCAATACCGATTCTGACTCCGTCTTTCAGTATTACATCACCTGCACCGTTATTGATCGTTGTAAAATCTTCTATAGTAGTATATGCTCCTACATCAAAACGCCTCCATGGGAATACATCGATGCGACTTCTGCGACTTCGTATAACAGATCTTTTTCCTCGCTTGTGAACGAATGGATTAACAAACCATTTGATCCATAATCGTGGGCGCGGGTTTCTTTTCGGAGATATGAGGGTTATAATGATCGATTTTAATTGGGGATGATTATCTAACATAAATTTCAATTGTTTATAAGTTTATATATGAATACATCTTGTCAACAGAGTTTTTCCAGGTATGTGTATGTGCAAATTTAATTCTTTGCTGTATTTTCTCCGGATTGTTTGTTTGAAGAGCTTCTCTTATTGCTGCTATGTATTCATCTGTATTAGTACAATTCCATACATGCAGATCGAAAATACTCATTGTCTTTGTTCGTGTCGCAATAACTGGTTTACCTAATGCCAGGTATTCATCAATTTTACGTGGGTAATTACCGATTGTTATTTCATTTATTTTTTGTGGGTTTATACATATGTCAAAATGAGCAATATAAGCAGGCACTTGTGTTTGTTGTTTTTCGCCTAAAAAGAAGACATTCTTTAAAGTATGTAATTTATGTCCCTTAAATAAATCATCTTCTTTTCCTACCAAAACATAATTAATATCCGAACATTCTTGTGCTATTTGGTATAGAAGATCAGCGTCTAGCCTACGGCTTGTGATCCAACCGATATATCCTACAACGGGATATGGTATTGACTCCAAGTCTTTGGGCATCGGATAAGCTGTGCAATGATTATACTGACTTAAATTCAGCCCTTGTCCGATATCAAAACTTTTGGGATTGTATGGCAAGACGGCTTCTGCCAGCTGGATGGAATTAGCAACAACTAAATCACTTTTTTTACACAGCAAAGGCTCTAATCTAGGTGCATGCTTTTGCCAGTAAGCTGATATCAAATTGTCTCGCCTGTAATAAATTGAGTAGGTCGGTTGAAGCATTTCCCGGGCATAAAAACTACGATAGATGTCATTGTCGATAAACAGAATGTATTTATCGAAGTGAAGTTGTTTCAATATCTTTTGTACAAAAGAATACATGCGCTTATTGTTTATCTTGTTTACCCAGTCAAATATAGGCCCATCCGGTAAAAAACTGACGGGCCAGACAGTGAAAGGATAATCTAATATCCATAGATTTGGATTTATTTGTCCTAATACCGGTGATTTTCCGAAAATAACATTTTTCCGCTGAATAAATTCCGGTGAATCATCCTGATTATTACATGTTTTTTTATCTAATGGTGTATTTATGTAAAGTACTTTATTCTGCTTTGCTACCTCCTGTGCAATGTCTTTAGCATTTGAGCCAATGGAGATATCCCAGGGTTGCAAACCTGTAAATATGAAATTTTTCCCTTCTATCATATCTTTTGAGATTTAATATGTTGGTAAATTGAAAGTAAATTCTGGGCCGTATTCTCCCATGAAAATAATTTGGCCCGCTCAAGACCGTAATCGACTTGCTGCCGGTATATCATTGGATTGTTTTCCAGTAAAAGCAGTTTATTAGTTATGTCTTCTTCATTTGTAGGGTCGGAGAGTAATGCATCAGTTCCACCTATTTCCGGCATGGAAGAAGTATTGGAGGTAACAACAGGGGTACCACAAGCCATTGCTTCCAATAGGGGGATGCCGAAACTTTCTCTTAATGATGTATATAAAAAAGCAAAAGAACCGCTATACAAATGAGGTAAGTCTGTATTGGGTATGTATCCCGGACTAAAAATGAAAGGTCGTATATCCTCAATTTTGAGTTCCTTTAAAAGAGTGGTCAGGATGTCGTCCCTGATATCAGCTATTAATAAAGGAAGAGGATCTTTCGAACGTTTCCGGTATAAAGCATAGGCTTTTAATGTGCGGGGAACATTTTTTTTGGGATCTGTATTACCCAGAAAAAATAAGAATTTATCGGCTTGTATATACTTTTGTGTAATAGCCTTTGTTTCTTCCCGAGGAAAAAAATAACGACTATAACCGTTATAAACCGTTACTATTTGGTCTTCGGATAGTCTCAATGTTTCTTTGATCCGATTTCGTTCGAAATGGGACACCGTAATAATTTTCTGACATGTGGGGAGTATTCGTGGAACTACCAACCTACGGTAATACCAACCCATATTTTGATAGAGTGATTTATTGTTGGTTTGCCGAGGTTCGAGGAAAATAATATCGTGCAAAGTAAGGATCAATGGTACCGGACTGTTGATTGGTGCTGTATTACTCGTACAATGCAATAAATCCGGTTTTATTTTGGATACGGCACGTGGCAAGGCTATTTGTTCCCATAACGGGTAAGTCGGACAATTTAACTCGATGATGTGAACATTGTCTGATTCATATAAACAGCGATCTTCTCCCGGACTGACAAAGATGAAGTATTCATTTTTTTTATCTATCCGTTGTAGTTCCCGTATACTTTCCAGAGCTACAAAATCCATTCCATGTTTGTTGGGACGGAATATCCGTTGGGCTTCTATGGCAATTCTCATAACTAAGTATTTGAAGAATTTGATGTGTTAGAATGTCGGGTATGAATAAATTCTTTATTAGCTCCTTTCAAGCGAAAAAAATTTAAACACATAAGAATAAAGACTAAAGGTAGAGATACTAATGCCTTTTTAAAGCGGTTGTCTACCAAATAGTCGGGTACTGCCAGGCTAAATGTTATACATAACAAAAGAAACAACCCCCACCATTTGATGGATAAAGGCCAATTTATTACTGTCATAATTACTGCAATAATTACTATAAGACCCAATAGGACGATTCGGGGCGGCATCATCCATTGGAATAGTTTATTGCAATAATCCCAATTTCCTTTTAATATAGCTAATGGTATATTTTTCAATCCGTAAAACAGATTATGGAACTGATTGGACAACCATCTTCTGCGTTGATCATAAAAACTGTTTTTATTAGCAACCTTTTCATCATACGTATATACGACTTCTAAATATTCGATGTATATATTTTGTAGTAACAGTATTTGTTCCAGCTGTTTATCTATCCCTATATGTTTGGAAGACATAATACAATCTTTAAACAGTTCATATTCAAAAGCCATACCGGAGCCGATCAATGCTGAAGAGAATCCGATCTGTGTATGTCCTTTTCTGAAAATAGAATTATTTATTTCTTCACTAACGGCATCGAGAACTGCAATATTTGTGTCTCTGTTTTTGGCGACTCTGTGAGTCTGGACAGCGGAACAACCAGAATAAAATGCATCATTAATTTTTTCCAGGAAATCGTTGTCCGTTAGGTTATCAGCATCAAGAATAACGACTACGTCATATTTTACCGTTCCATTGTCTATATATTCGACGGCCTTTCTCAAAGCATTGGTCTTAGTGCTGGAGGCATTTTTAATTTCCACTACTTTAGCTGAGAGATTCAATAATTTTTTATTAGTCTTTTCAGACATTTGGTCAGATATAACAATGACATCGTATAGATCCCGGGGATATTCGTTTTTTAAAAAATCCTTTACAGAATGTAATATAACAGAATCTTCTTTATAAGCAGGAAATAAGACTGCAAAACTATATTTTTTTCTGGCGGTAGGGTATGTATATGTTTTCTTTTTTATAGAGAATAATGCAAAAACGAATAAATACAGTACTGATACAAGGAATACAAGAAACAAAACAGCATCTCCCATGTAGAAGATCTTTTCATTATTGCTGGTCCAGTTTGTTATTATATTTATTATATCTTCTATCATATATTTTGTATTATTTTATTATTATTGTTGTTTGATATTTCAGCGTCAAAATATATTCCTTTTAATACAAGAGCAAGTCCCGTAAAAGCTACAATACAAGTTGGATATTGTCCCCAAAAAGCGTTTCCATAGGCACTAAGCAACATACCTGTCACTCCACATAAAAGTCCGGTTAACAATCCTTTGAGTTCTTTATTTTTGATGCGAAACATAATGATCCAGGCACCATGTGCTATTGAGATAAACAAAAAACCAAGGTAAAGAATAAGTCCTACTATACCTGTTTCAACCCATATTTTTACATACCAGGAATCGTGAGGTATAGTGGTTGTAAAACGATAAGACATTTTTTGATTTTCCACTCCGGAAAGTCCTATTCCTTCTCCAAACGGTTTATTCTTTAAGTATTCAGCCAAGCGTTCTTGATTAGCCTTTCTGACATTAAAAGATCCATCTTCTGTTGGTGTAAACGCTGTGCGCATTCGACGTATCTGCGGGTTATTTTGTCCGATCATCGTGAATGCAAAGAAAACATAGATAAATAACAGGCTAAAACTCCCTATTGTCATTACTTTGATATTCTTACTTAATATCGTGAATAAAGCTAATCCCCCTAAAGGAACAATCATTGCTCCGCGAGTTCCGGATAGGAACATTGAATATAGGCTGGCAATTGCAACAATAGCATAATATATTTTTAATGGTTTGGATTTAATATAGCAAGCTACGATTGTAAAAATAACACCTGTACATCCCATATTAGAGCCAAAGTTGCCAGCGTCAGTGAAGAAAGAAAAATAACGTGTACCACTGGCTATCAAATGGGTTATGGCCCCTCCTCGGTTTAACCATAATTGTTCTCCTCTGTCAAATCCTATGAATTTTTGCATAGCAGCTTTTAAAAATGCAGTCAATGCAAAAATTGATAACATGAACAGTATTAATTTAACAGTCTTATATTTTATGCATAGTAATGAGACTAACAGCGAAATTAAAAATCCGTTTATTATTAATCCTCTCGACAGAATCCATGCCTGGAGCATACCGGTTGGATTTATAATTTGGGCTAAACAATAAAGCATCCATATGAAAGAACCGACAGTAAGTGTGTTCAGCCCATATTTCCAGTCTATATTTTTTAGAAGTGCACTATGGATAATGATGAGTAATAAAGTGGATATCATTAAGATATCCATAAGAAAACTGATACCACTTAAATCTACATATCGAGTTAATCCTATCAAATAATAATTGATGGTGAATATAATTAGAAATAGAATTAATGGTTTGCATAAAACTTGATAGCCAGCTATCAACAGTATAGGAAAGCAAATAAGTCCTCCTAATAAAATTATGTTATTGGTAAGCAACGATATAACAATACCGGTTAACCCCAATAATAAAAGTATCGGGAAAAACTTTATTTGTATTATATTAGTGTTGTTTTCCATATATAATTCTATTTTACAGCAGTATTTTGAGTCGTTAATCCTAAATAGAGTAACCGGCTACTGAGAGTACGCATGGAAGAATAAGGAGGTAGTTGCCCAGTAAAATCTTCTACAGCCTCTCTGGTTGAATTGTTTAAATAAATATAAAGTGGGACAGAGGCAGATCTTTCTTTTAAGTGATTCAGAGAAACTTCATCACTGTTTTTCCAGACTCTGCAGGCATTAGCTATAACTATATTAAATGAGGCTTGGGTAAGTAAAGTTGAAGGAATATTGCTTTTTCGAATAGCTGGATATTCTATTATCAGAAGATTGGGTATCTCTTTTTCTGTTAAAAATTGATTAAAACCATCTGTTAATAAATAAGATACATTTAAAGGGAAATCTTTGCCAGCTGTCAAATATTTTACGGTTAATCCTTGCTCTTCCCATTCTTCTTTTAAGTAGTTTGCTATAAATGTTTTACCTTCTCTGCTTTCTAAACTGAGCAAATTTATGATCATCGGTTTTCCAGGAACTAATTTACTATTTAATTTGTTACAGGCATAATTGGCGGATATTCGGTTACATGCTTTTCGGTAACCTCGGAATCTCAGTTGCATATTTCCTGTAAATGCACCTAAAACAGGAGTATTTGTCAGTCGTTGTGTACGTTCTGCGTCACGTAAAGTCCGGTCCAGTAACTCTATGATCAGATTACATCCCATAATAAAAATGATGCTACCCATAAAAGCTGTCATAACTAAAATGCCACGTTTACTTCCATTACTTATCAAGGGGAAAGTAGCTGGTGTAATTACATTCAATGTAGCCGAAGTCAGTTGAATGTTTTTTTGTTTCAACTTTGCCAGATTCAATCCATGCAACACTTCCAAATATGATTCTTCTGTAATGCGTATTTCTCGTTCTTTTCTATTTATCTGAGTTCCGATAGGAGAATATGTTTTATATTGTTCTGCAAACTCTTTTTTCCTTTTATTGAGAATGTCCAATTCGGCTTTTGCTTTCGTATTTCGTATTACTTCCGTCAACCATTGGTTAACCATTGTTTCTATGGCAATACCTTCTTTTGAATATTTATATTCATTTATATTATTGGAAAGTTTTTCTATTTCTTTCTCTGTTTCATTCATTTTTTCTTTGTATTGTAATAATTGAGGATTATTATCTTGTGCATTATTACTACTGAATGTTTCAATTTCGGTTATTTTTCCATTAATAGTCGATATACGATCTAAGGCTTCGATAAATTCTGTATTTGTTTTGAATAACTTAGTACGAGTATCCATTTGTTTTTCTAATTGGGCTATCAGTCTGGATGAACTTTCATATTCACGTAAAGACGCTTCATATCGGTCCTCGTAATTGGTGTATGCAATAGCAATCGCTTTTGTTTGTTCAGTATAGTTGATTACTTTATTATCTATATTATATTGGGTTAGAGAATTTTCCATTTGATCGAGTTTACTACGTAATACCTTTAACTCTTTCTCATAATATAAGACAACATCGTTCGCAGATTTATAACGTATTCCATCATATGATTGCATCAATTCTTCTGTAATGAGTTTTACAGTATTCATTGCTATACCCGGATCTGCCGATTGAAAGGATATTTCTATTAAGTCACTGTTATTTATGCGTTTTACAGATACGGATTTAAGTGCATTATAGCTATAATTTGGATGGTTCCAATTGAAGAGACCAAATAAAAAATTACCTGGTTCCTCTTTCTTGTATTTATTTAGATTTTCAACTGTTTTAGTTAATGATTTCTTATCAATTAACTTTATAACTTCTGCTGGAACAATTTTAGTTAACGCTTTGTAATTCTTGGCTGTAATATAAAGATTGTCTTTTTCAGAATCTCCGTTGATCATGTTTATTGCAAATAAATGGATTGAAACTTTTTCCAGGGTACCTTTAGCTTTTGTCAAATTGATCAGGTTGTCGAAAGTACTGTTTAGTTCAAAAAAGTTAAGTCTATTATCTTCCTCCAATCCTGATGTAGAGGCAATACCAGTATATATACTAGTATTTACAGTATATTTTTTTTGAATAAATTGTGAGAAGTAAGCCACTAAAGCAGTTACTATCAAACTTCCAAAGATCATTTGATAGCGTATTCTGTGCAGAAAACGTACAATATAAAGGGGTACATTCATATTTATTTATTCATTACTTTTACGTTTGTCAGCATTTCTAGTAGTGTAATGGTATTGTGCAAGGTTGCTCTTCCTTCTTGGTACGAAACAACGGCTGAAGAACGCCTGCTTCTTTCCAGAGAGAGGTCGATAATACTGATTTTCCCATTGATAAAATCCTGTTCTGATATCTTCATTTGTGCATTATATAATGCAGCAGCATCGGATTTAGCCTTCAAAACAGCTAGTTGCTGGATAACTTGATTATATGCTTCAAGAATTTTTAATTTTCTTTCTTCAATTGATATTTCGTATTCGTATTCTATTTGGCGAAGCCGAGCTTTTTGTGCTCGATTTTTTTGTTTCTGTCCCAATAAATCACCGATAGGAATGGATAGGACCATCCCTATATTAAATTGATTTTGTGCTTTGGTGTCGAATGCATACATTGAAGTTTCCACATTTGTATTTTTAGTGAGAGCCGCTAATTGGCCGTATTGATATAAACCGGAAACACGAAAATAATTAAGCCATTTACTTTGAGTTTCTTTTAATGTAGCCTTTTCTTCATCACGTTTGGCCTCATATATCCGGACAGAGGGGTGATCGTAGGCCGATGCCAGAAAAACGGAAAGCGGAGGTAATTCGACTTGTTCGTAATTATCTAATACCGTTTGGATAGAATCGACATTAGTTACTGATATATCATTTTCAACTGTCGTTATTTTATTTTGCCCGAAGTTATATGATATATGAGTAAATAATAATATGAATATCAGTAATTTTTTCATCTTCTTTAGTACTATACATTCTCCTTTTGGATAAACGCCGTAAACGTTCTTATAATGATCCTCATATCCATACCGAAAGAAAACTCTTTCGCGTACTTGATATCCAGTTGTTTCCGCTCTTCGGCAGACATTTTTCCTGCACCACCCCGTTTTTCGACTTGCCATAGTCCGGTCAGTCCGGCAGGACCCATGAAACGTTGCACATATTCGTCGCTTGTAAGCAATTCGGCTTCGTAAAGGGGGAGAGGACGGTTTCCTACAACAGACATATCACCTTTTAGGATGTTGAATAATTGTGGAAGCTCATCAATACTATATTTTCTGATGAAATGACCAACGCGAGTGATCCGTGGGTCATTTTCCAGTTTGAAAAAAGCGTTAGAACGTTCGGTTCGTTTAGTTTTCAAGTAATTAATTTCGGAAGTGCTTAGGTTATCCGAAAATAAAAGAATATCCTGTTCTTGTTTCTGTTCGCTGGAACAGGATTGCTGAGATATCTCAGCGGCCGAAGAAGAGTCTTTAAACTCTTCTTCGGCCATATTTTTGGTATACTGATTTAATTGCTGATACTCAGCCAGCCGTTTATCAGCATCCGAATACATGGAACGGAACTTGTAAAAGTCAAAAATCTTATAGTTGCTGCCTACACGTTTCGATTTATATACAATCTTTCCATTACTTTCGGTACGAATAGCTAATGCCGTCAGAATAAGTATCGGGGATAAACAAAGAATAGCTGACCCCGAAGCCAGGATATCGAATGTTCGTTTCCATAAAGGAAGTCTGAATTCTGTCAAAGATGATATCTGATTATCTTTTCTGGCTTTTTCCTTTTCTTTGAAATCAATAATGACAGAAAATAATTTCTGCAAATCATCCTTGGAGGTGTTCTTTGATATCATGCAATCAGTGCCGGCTCTCAGATAAGGAATTTTCTCTTCCTTACTTAACGTTTCACTGATTAAAATAATGTATAGGGTAGGATATAACTTATGCAGTTGGGCAATAGTTGGTATATCTGTTGCCATATCGGACCTCTCCATAAAAACACAAAAATCAATGTATTCAATACTGGACAGACAAGATTTTATCTGCTGGAAGGTGATACATTCGATGATTTTGCATTGCAAAGTTTCACGTAAGTGAGCGGCAAGAGGAATATTATGTCCCCAAAAGATATATTCCATACAAAATGTTGTTATTTACCCTAGCGTTTAGTTATTTATCTCAAAAGTCTTTTTACCCGAACCCTTAATTCTTCAGGATTAAAAGGTTTCAGAATAAAATCTTCTGCCCCTTCTTCAAAAAGACGTATTCTGTTCGCGCTACTTTCAACGCTTGACAGAATCAATACCGGAATGTGATTAAAAAGAGCATTCGCCTTTAGATAACATAAGAATTCTTCTCCACTCATTTCGGGCATATTCAAATCGGATATCACTCCGTCAGGAATATTTCCTTCATTAAGCCAGGCTATAGCTTTAATCGGATTTTCTCTATATGTGACGTCATATAGAGAAGATAAATAAAGCATTATAATCTTTGCTATCTCCGGCTTATCATCAACCAATAGAATTGACTGTTTCATGTTTTTATATACTAGTGCTGTTTTTATTTGCTTCAATGCACAAAATTAAAATAATTATTTAATAAAACGTATAAAAATCAAAGGTTTTTATAGGAGAATAGTCTTTTCTCCAAAGAATGTTATATATGGAAATTATTCTTTAAGTTTGCAAAGCGAAACTTAGTCGATATATTGAATTGATAAATAAAGAAATGAATATACCCTTTAAAGTATTAAATATAAGCATTATACTCGCCGCTATGCTTTCCGGTTGTCAGCCGGAAATGCCTGTTACATCTTCAATAATAATTGATTTGGACGGCTTTTCTGTTCCTGTTAATAAAAATTTGTATGGAGTAACAATTGAAGAGATAAACCATGCCATTGATGGGGGAGTATATGCAGAGATGATACAAAATCGCAGTTTTGAGGATGGAGTGCCTCCTTTAAACTGCCCTTATGATGCCAAGCGAAATGTATTAAGCACACCTAACGGACGATCCCCTTTATTCGTCCCGATTCAACACCCGGCTGGCGGAAAATTTCTTCAAATACCAGTATATGGCCTGATAATAAAGAGTTGATTAATGATAAAAATAAACGCTCTTTATTGGTTTCTGTTGCCGCTTCTTCGGAAACCGGGAGAGGAGGCGTAGTTGCAACCGGTTATAATGGACTTTCCATACGTGAGGGTGAAAAATATGAATTGTCCTTATATCTGAAAGGCGGGTCGATGATTCCTAAAAAGGTTCGTATCTTTTTAGGCGATTCTGTGGCAGAAACACCTTTGAGTGAAACTTTTGATGTTTCTCCGATATATGAATGGAGGAAATACAAACATACGTTTACCGCTTCGGAAAGCACAAATAATGCTGTTTTGGCTATTACGGCAGATACTTCTATTGTATTCTGGATGGATATGGTTTCTCTATTTCCTCAAAAAACCTGGAAAGACAGGTCTAACGGTCTGCGTCCTGATTTAATGGAGATGATTTCTTCGTTGAACCCCCAGTTTGTCCGTTTTCCGGGAGGGAGTTTTGTAGAAGGTTATACGGCCGGAACGTATCCGGTCTGGCATGAAGCCATTGGAGATATTTCTACACGCAGGAATTTCTGGAATATATGGGCGTATGGTTCGACCAACGGTATGGGGTATCATGAATATCTGCAAATGTGCGAAGATTTGGAAGCGGAACCGCTTTATGTGATTAACAGCGGGGTGACAAGCCAAAGCCGCCGGCCGCGTTATGAGGATATTACAGCTATG
>OGJU01001615.1_pt1 | contig 13680 bp, 12 predicted proteins | sample 1572251 | NCBI WGS metagenome assembly OGJU01 (sample SAMEA2582144, study PRJEB24529) | metagenome | biome: Human gut stool | place: China | collected 2011
TACACTGCTTTGTGGTAAGCGGCGCATAGAGCTTGGCGCATGACCGCGTTTAGCAAGGGCGTAAATCATACGGCCTGTACTAAAGATACCAGAGTTTGTTGCAGATGCAGCAGATGTAAGAACTACAAAGTTTACGATGCCTGCAGCGGCTGCAATACCAACTGCTGTAAATACGGCCACAAATGGGCTAGCAGATGGGTTGACGGCTGTCCAAGGATAAATGCTCATGATGATAGCCAAAGAGCCCACATAGAACAAAATAATGCGTAAAGGGATGTTGTTAATCGCCATAGGAATAACCTTTTCAGGATCTTCTGTTTCACCAGCTGTTAAACCTACGAGCTCGATACCTGTGAAAGCGAAAACAACCATTTGGAATGATAAGATAAAGCCCATCGTTTCGTTCGGGAACCAGCCCCCATAATTCCACATATTACTAAAGGCGGCAACGCCTACATCTGTAGTAAAACCTGTGACAATCATGATGATACCGATGATAATGAGGGAGATGATGGCAATTACCTTAATCAAGGCAAACCAGAACTCCATTTCACCGAAGTACTTTACGGCTGTTAAGTTCATTAATAGCAATGCCACTAAGACGACAAGGGCGGGTATCCATTGAGGCAGCCACGGTATCCAGAACTGCATATAGAGGCCTACGGCTGTTAAATCGGCCATGGCTAATGAAAGCCAACAGAACCAGTATGTCCATCCTGTGATAAATGCTGCTCGATCACCTAAATACTCTTCTACGAAATCGATAAATGAGTGGTGGTTCAAGTTAGACAATAATAATTCGCCTAATGCTCTCATGATGAAGAAGCAGATAATACCTGTAATAAGGTAGGCGAAAATAATGGATGGACCTGCCAAGTGAATGGCGCGGCCGGAACCTAAGAACAAGCCTGTACCGATGGCACCGCCGATGGCGAGCAACTGTACGTGCCGGTTCTTAAGGCCCCGTTTTAACTGATGCGTATCAGACATAGTAAAGACCTCTTTTCTACAAACTATCTACAAATATAAAAAGCCATGGATGACCATAGCTTTTATAATCTATAGAATCTATAAAACTATTTTCTTATAATACAGTATCTATTACAAAAAGTCAAATGTATTTTTGTAGTAGACATATAGAAAGAAAAGTATTATTAATATACGAATAAAAGAGAAATTATTCATAATTTTTAAAAGGATACTATGCCTTAAAAGGTTTTAAATATTTGCTATAATAATACATAGATTATCTTTTACGTAAAGTAGTGGGGGTTATTATGAGACGACAAGATCGCATGGTTATAGATATAGATGAAATTAAAGGGATTTTAAATAGTACTCGTATCATTCACCTAGGTCTGATGGATGGTGATTACCCTTACGTGGTGCCCTTACATTTTGGATATGAATTTATAGATGAGGTACTTTATATCTATGTACATGGCCATTATGAGGGGAAAAAGTTTAGTTTGATTCAAGCGAATCCCCATGTATTTATTGAAATTGATGGTAGCGATGAAGCCCTCGTTTCAGGTGGAGATATACCATGTAAATATAGCTCGGTATACTCTAGTGTGATGGGTCGTGGAGAGGCTACCTATTTAGAGTCTATTGATGAAAAGGCTCATGGTTTACAAGTGTTGATGAAACATCAGACAAGTCGTGAGTTCACTTTTACGGAAGCCATGGTAAACTCTGTAGGTGTAGTTCAAATTAAAGTGGTAGATTATACTGCAAAAAGACGAAGACAACTTGAGCAAGATACTATTATGCCTCCATTAACTAAATAATGATACAACATCCTATTGAACTCTATGATCATATAGTGTTCAGTAGGATTTTTTATATCGAACCTAAGCATTAGATACATTATTTGGTTGTGACCATGCTTTCACAAAAGGAAAGATAAAAGTTTTATGAAGTAGCTAGAGCTACAGAAACGGTAGCTTGATTTTGATATAAATAAGAAAATATATCATTATATGTGTGGAGTATATTATAAATTTTTGTAATAGGAGAGAATATGAAGAAAACTATAGGTAAATCAATTTTAGCTGCTATAGCTGTGGGTTTAGTATCTATAAGCTATGTATCCGCAGATACTGTTGATCAGTCTATATCTATTAATAATTCTGAGGCCGTATCTAAGTCTAAAAATATTACGCCAAACATGAATAATGCTTCTGCAATTATACAAATACCAAGAACGCAATTAGTAGGCTGGCCTATGATGACTCAAGACGGTGCTCGTAATTTTAAGGGGGTAGCAGAGGCTATTCAGAAATTGCCTTATGAGGCTGAAGTACCTAGTTATATACCTTTTGGATATCAGCTGTATACAGCGCGTCACGATCGAAATGATGTACTAGAGGTTGTATATTACAAAAGAGGCGGGCCTATCTACCAGGATGGGAATAAATTTATTGGCAATATAATGGCTTATCGAATGGGATATTCCTTGGATACCGTAAGAGATACAGCGTATATTCCTGCAGAGTACAAGGACTATGAATGGTCTGAACAAGGTGAATCTGGCAAGGTGTATTATACAGGTAAGCCAGGCGTACAACTAATCCGTAGCATTACGTGGACGGAAGGCGGCATGGCGTACTCCTTATTCTTCTTAGAACCTGTGAAAGCAGTTGACGCAGAATTCTATAAGGAACATGTGGTGCCTGTAAAAAATATAGATAGCTCACGTTATGAATTGTTAGGAAACTATCCGGTTACGAAGATTTCAGACAAAACAAGAGATGAATACGATAAAGAACGAATGATTCCTTAGCAGATACACTGATGTTATACAAACTGTATCTAAAATAATATATTGTGTATAGCGGCGAAATTAGTAGTCGCTTATAAAGAGGAAAAAATATGAGAAAAACAATGTACAAGTCCGTTTTAGCTGTTATCGCTACTGGGCTACTATCTGTAGGAATGGCAACAGCAGAAACTGTGTATACCTCTAATACTACAGATCAGTCTGTATCTACTCAAACACATAAGCTAGGACATAATTTTAGAAATGTAGAGCCTAGAACTGACCATTTACAGTGGCACTTTCATGATTGGCCTATAGAGAATACACAAAAGGCGCATACTTTTAAGGGCAATCTAATAGAGGCAGCACAGAATCTTCCTTATGAGGTTAAGGCACCTAGCTATATCTCTTATGGCTATGAGGTCTATACAGTGCGTCAAGATAAAAATGATGTATTAGAGGTTGTATACTTTATAAAAAATGCTCAAACATATAGAGATGGTAAGAAAAATCTCGGTAGCATTTTTGTTTATAGAATGGGCTATTCCGTGAACGATGTAAAAGATGTACCGTATGTTCCTGCTGAGTATAAGGACTTTGAATGGTCTGAACTAGGTGAATCCGGTGAAGTCTTTTATACCGGTGATCCAGCAGCACAACTGATTCGTAGCATTACGTGGACAAAGGACGGTATGGCATACTCCTTATTGTTCTTAGAACCTGTGAAATCAGTTGATGCTGAATTCTATAAGGAACATGTGGAGCCTATAAAAATATAGATAGATCACGTAGTGATTTACTTGGAATAAAGCGGATACGTGTGTAACCGCTTGAAGAGGAGAGAATATGAAGAAAATAATAAGAGCTGCCATTTTATGTGCCACGATGGCTACAGCAGTAAGCACCTTTGGGGGACAGCCAGTTAGTGCCACATACCCATTAATAGATAAAAATGGTAATACCGTTCCTGTTGAACGAGATGTAGATAATCAGAAAACTATCGATGATAATCAAAAACTTATGGATCGTTATCGCTGGTATGATCAAGTTGATGATTATGATTTAGTTGAAACTAATATTGAAAGTGCTGTGCAGGAATTTGGCTATCCTATACAAGTTCCGTCTTATATGCCTAAAGACTATGCAGTACGCGATGTAAAGGCCAAGGACCATGATGTATTAGAAATCGTATATACAGAAACGGGCCGTGATGGAGAATATGGGCCGAAATTAACCTTCTCTAATACAGATATTGTATATCGCATGGGGTGGGCTATTGATACAGTGGTAACACCTATATTAGAAAAGACAAATTATAAAGCTAAGGATGCAGTTAGCTTTATTACCCCTAATGGAATTTCTGTATATACGTTAGGTTCTAGAAAAGACGCTATTCAAATTGCTTACTGGGAAAAAGATAATAAAGTTTATATGCTTTACTTTGCTTCTTTAAGAAACCAAAACTTTGTAAGCAAAATTGTAGACTCTGTAGGTCCTTTGAGTAACGTAGCCACTGATGATACTCGACTACGTGGTGACCGAAATGATAAGCAACATATTGAAGAACCTATTAAACAAAATGTTGAAGAACAGGGTAAACAAAATGTTAAAATAGATTGGCCTCCTTATGAAACGATTCCTTTACCAGTGCGTACACATACGAATTCTGTATGGCCTATACTTACGAGCAAATCCAAGGGCTTACCTAGCGGTGTAATTAATGCATCTCATAAGGTGTCCTATGACGTATCTGTACCAAGTTATTTACCGTTTGGCTATACATACTATGCTACACATTTTTATGACAATGATGTATTAGAAACTGTATATTGGAAGCAAGGTGAAGAGTATCAAGAGCGCAGTGGCCGTTGGGTAACTCATACGATGGTCTTCCGCATGAGTTACTCTATGGATACGGTTTGGCCTGAAGAATATATTCCAATGGAGTATCATGACGTACAGTGGAGTGACTCTACTCCAATAGGGGAGGTTCACTATACAGGTGATGTAGATAAGGACTTAGTGCGCAGTGTTACGTGGTACAAGAATAATATGGCGTATTTCTTGTTCTTCCAAGTGCCTGTGAAAGCATCTGAAGCAGACTTTTATAAAGATCATGTAGTACCGTTGAAAGATATCGACCTAAGTCGTACAGACTTAATTGGAGTTAAAACACTTAGATAATACAGTACAGTAATATAACTTAGAATATAATAAGGCATTAGTAAATGACTATAATGTAATAGCACATACTACAAAAAGAACCTATCTCGCAGATATCTAGCAATGTAGTGACCCCCAAAAGTCTAACTTTTGGGGGTCACTACAAAATATCTTAAGAGATAGGTTCTTTTATGTGTATTTAGGTATACTTTCAAAACTAGTAGAATACGTATCGGATGATAACGAGTACTGCCAATACATACATAATCCAGTTAACCTCTTTAGCGCGACCTGCTACGAGTTTCAAGATTGGGTATGCGATAAGTCCTGCGGAAATACCATTAGCAATGCTGTATGTGAACGGCATCAAGGTAATAACTAGGAATGCAGGGAAGCCTTCGGTCCAATCGTCAAAGTCGATATCTCGAATGGCGCCAATCATCAAGGCACCTACGAGAATAAGGATTGGAGATGTAGCTGCGTTTGGTACGAGTAATACAAGAGGCGCAACAAATAGGCAAATTAAGAACAATACGCCTGTTGTAACCGCTGTTAAACCTGTGCGACCACCAGCACCAACGCCAGAAGCACTTTCAACAAAGGCTGTAATTGTAGAAGTACCTAGTAAGGCACCAGCACTAACGCCTACGGCATCAACGGTCATCGCTTTGCCTAGACCAGGGAAAGAACCTGTCTTAGGATCTGCAATTTTTGCCTTAGTAGCTGTACCGATTAATGTGCCCATAGAGTCGAACAATTCCACAAAGGTGAAGGAGAAGATGATGGTAATTAACCCCATATGAATGGCACCAGGAATGTCTAATTGGAAGAATGCTGCTTTGGAAAAATCAGGAATTGCTAACACTTGGAAATGTTCAGGCATTGTAGATAATCCTGTAGCATAAGAAATAACAGTAGTTACGAGAACACCGATAAGTAAGGAGCCTTGGATATTACGAGCCATCAATAAAGATGTAAAGATAAGGCTGAATAAGGCTAACAATGTATTGCCGTCATGTAAATTACCCATGGTGAGCAATGCTTCGGATGGTGGTGGCACTAGATTGCCATGTGTTTGAACTACTTGCCCTAACGAGTTAGGAGATAGGCTAATAGAAATAGCCATTAAGCCAGATAGTTTCAAACCAATGATAGCGATGAAGAGGCCAATACCAACAGTGATGGCTACCTTCATCGATGCTGGGATACCTTTCACAATCATTTGACGAACCGAGGTCAACGTCAATGCAAGGAATACAAGGCCGGAAATGAAAACGGCACCAAGTGCTGTTTGCCATTGAATCCCCATACCTAGAACGACGGTGAAGGAATAAAAGGCTAACAGGCCAACCCCAGGAGCCAAGGCAATTGGATAGTTAACCAATACGCCCATAGCAATCGTTACGAGACCGCCACCGAGGGCTGTCGCAATGAGGACTGCATCCTTGTCCATACCAGCAAGACTCAAGATATTTGGCGCCAAGAATAGGATGTACGCCATCGTGATGAACGTAGTAAGACCTGCTAAAATCTCGGTTTTAACTGTGGTTCCCCGTTCGTTGAGTTTAAAAAGTTTATCTAACATTAGATAAATCCTCCCCATATGAAATTATAAATAATACCGTAATAAAGATATTCGGATATAAGTATAGTGTACCATATTTCCCAACAATTTTTGTATGAATTTATGATATACTAAGAGTATATTTTAATGATGTAGAGGTTAACTTATGAAAATATCAACAAAAGGTCGTTACGCCTTGCGAATCCTTGCGGATATTGCAGAACACGGAACGGAGAAGAATGTGCCGATTCGTGAAATTGCGGAACGCCAAGGCTTTTCAGATAAATATTTAGAAGGCATTGTATCTCGTTTATCCGCAGCGGGACTCGTTAAGAGTGGTCGTGGCAAATACGGCGGTTATCGCTTAGTTAAAGATCCGTCTGAATATAATGTATATGAAATCTTATATGCTGCTGAGGACTCCATTGCCCTCGTTTCTTGCTTGGAGGATCATCTTGAACCTTGTCCTATGTTCAACGATTGCTTAACCGCACCATTGTGGCAACATTTACAAGCAGAGTTTCGCCATGTTATGGAGCGTGTATCCTTACAAGATGTAATGGATCAAAATTATGAATAATCATGTAGATGATGCCCATCGTGGTGGCATGAGAAATGTATGGATTATTACCATTAGTATGACGATACTAGCAGTATGTTATACAATGATTATTCCCTTTTTACCGATATATCTTTTGGAATTAGGTGTTTCTAAAGATGATGTGGCTCTTTGGTCTGGTTTGGTTTTTGGCATAACCTTTCTTATTGCTGGGATTATGGCCCCTATTTGGGGTAAGATTGCAGATAATAAGGGAAAAAAAAGAATGGCTCTTCGAGCCGGTTTTGCCATAGCTGTATCTTACTTTTTAATTGGACTCGTAACAGATCAGTATCAATTATTGTTAGGACGGGCATTCGTAGGCTTTGCCAATGGATTTTATCCAGCTGCTATGACCATGGTATCTCTTAGTGTTGATGAAAAAAGGGTAGGACGTGCCCTAGGGATATTCCAGATGGGACTCATTTTGGGTAATGTCATCGGGCCATTTTTAGGTGGTGCTGTTGAAAGCGTCGTTGGTATGCGCCCCGTTTTTTACGTATCTGGTATAGCTGTATTTATTGCCACTCTGGCGGTATTATTCTTTGTAAAAGAACCACGAATAGCAAGCAAAAAAGTAGAGGATACAACTGCGACTAAGCAGAAAACATCATTGCGAGAGGATTTTAAAGCTGTTAGTGAAAAACCTGTTTTAGTGCGTCTTTTATGGATTTTCTTCTTTATGCAATGCGCTATAATGATGTTACAACCTATTTTGGCTCTTTATGTAGGTGATATGCAAGGCACTATGGAAGGGGCAGCCATCATTTCTGGAACGATTTTGAGTATTGGTGGTCTTGCAGGTGCGTTAACTACAAATTTATGGGTACGCATTGGAGAACGACGTGGTTATTTTCGAACCATATCCTACTGTATGATTGGTAGTGGTATTGTACTATTACTTCAAAGTCTACCTGTAGGTATATGGTGGTTTGGTGTATTACAAGTGTTGATTGGGTCCTGCATTGTGGGAATTAATCCATCCTTGAGTGCAGCCGTAACACTAAATACGGAACCAGGTTTTAGAGGGCGCATGTTTGGTATGACGACGACGGCCCAGCAATTTGGATCTATGGTAGGACCAGTATTTGCTAGTCTTGTATCTACTTATATAGGCATATCTTATGTATTTAGTATTACAGGGGCGTTGCTATTATATCTAGGATTCCAAGCGAGACGATTATCTGTTCAGCACGATTAATACATAGTATCATAGTTATATAATATATTTTACGGCCCTTTATTGTTATGTAACGATAAGGGGCTTGTGTCAACTAGTGGGATAAAAAGGAGCTCTTTATGGTTCGAATTGGTCAAATCATACTTGGTGAGCAGGGAACAAAGATTTGTGTTCCCATTGTAGGTATCACTGAAAAAGAAATTCTAGATGCTACTACAGTGGCATGTAATTCAGAATGTGATGTAGTTGAATTGCGAATTGATTATTTTGAACGAGCACATTCTGTGGACGCTATTCTTGAGCTCCTTATGTTGATTAAACCTAAATTAAAAGGCCGTGGATTATTATTTACGTGGCGTACAAAGGGGGAAGGCGGAGAGCGGTCCATTTCTTCAGATGATTATTTTATTATGCTAGAACGATTGATTCCAACAGGGCTCGTAGATGCTATTGATATTGAATTGCTTTTTGATCAAGAACGCATGCTTAAGACCATTGAATTTGCAAAGGTACATGGTGTTACGATTATCATGAGTAACCATGATTTTAATGGCACACCAAGTCGAGAAACTATCGTCAATCGATTGATTCAAATGAAGGAGTTGTTAGCTGATGTACCCAAAATTGCTGTAATGCCTCAAACAACTGGTGATGTGTTGACATTATTAGAGGCTACAGCAGAGGTGAAAGCCTTATATCCAAATGATCCCTTGATTACAATGGCAATGGGGAAATTAGGTGCTATTACACGCGCTGCAGGAGCTCTATTTGGCAATGCTATGACATTTGCCTCCGCAGGCAAAGCATCAGCACCAGGTCAAATTGATGTGCATACATTAAAAGATATGTTAGATGCTATTGATGTAGAGGGCGTATTTGATGAACAACAACATAAACGGGAAAAAATACATTAAAAAAGTCGGCGAAAGCCGACTTTTTTATATGTTTTGGAGCTCTTGTATTGTATTCATTTTTGAAGGCCGAATATAGAAAATATAGACTTGATTACCTATAACTGTATATAGAATGAGATACTTTTTGTGTGATAATTTTCTGTACTTTGTCTTATTATTTATAATAGGATATCGTTCAGGAAAAACTGATAATGAACATATTTTTTCATAAATTTGCGACAATTCTCTTTTGATAAACGCAATGTCTACAAAGCGTTGCTCTAATGAAAGCTTGAGATTTACTATGTCAGATTTAGCTGTAGGGGTCAAAATTATTGTATATCTCATTTTAACCTCCGAACCTATAAATCTTTAAGGAGATCATTAAAGACTTTTTCTGCAGAATCGCCAATTCCTTTTTTGGCTTGATTAAGTCCTATCTTTATTCTTGTGTTTAAATCTTCATTCGTCCATAAATTATTATTTATAGCATCAATCCATTCTGGGCGATGGATAGTGGAAGGAATATCATTAGTAAATTGTATTTGTTTAGATACAATTGTGACGGTTTGAGATATAGTTAATCCCATCTCTTTTAAGATAGCTGTTGTTAGGGTCTTAACTTTAGGATCAATGCGGATATTAAGAATACCCGTTTTATCGATTTTATCAAAAGAGATTACTACATCATTTTTAGTTATTGTAGTTCCGTATGTATTTATAGCATCTGAGGCCTTTAATGAGGCTTTTGGTTGTTCATATAGGCCATTCTTATTGAGTGTGCTTGGTGTAGGTGTATCATCTGAAGTTATCGTTGGTAAAGCAATAGCAAATGGAATACGACGTTCTTTGATGATTTGACGAAATAGTGCGTCAAGCATGGAGGTATAGGATAGGCCTTGGGCTTTCAATATGCTAGATACCTCTTGTTTTAGATTTTCGTTGATGCGGACTTGTAGGTTTACGGTTTTCATAATATCTCTCCTATGATTCTTTAAGTTGTGACTGTAATACTTTGGTTATTTTATTGCTCTTATAGAAAAAGGTGTTTAAGCTTCTTGAATTCTAGTTGTAATTACATTGTAATTGCAAATATGGATTTTTACAAATACATATAAAACATAGAGAATATAAAAAAGCAGTATTTATCTTAGGGATAAATACTGCTTTTAGTACTATATCTATGAAGTTAAGATATGAGTTTTAGTTTTATCTAGAAATACAGATGTAAATCTTCTTACAATAAGTTTGCTTCAAAATCTTCTAGGATAGCAGACACTGTTTCTGGTGCATTACGGTTATGTTCTACGATGCATTGGGCAAAGCTTTCATACATTGGTGTACGCGTTGCTTCTAGTTCGCGTAAGCGTTCGATGCCACCACTAGAGAGAACACGACCAGAGGTAGATAGGTTTTCTACGGGTTGTGTTAATTGGTAAATACGACCGTTTTGGCGTAAGTGTGCGAAGTTTTTAGGAACTGTTACACAACCACCGCCAGTGGAAATAATAAGACCTGTTTGGGTACCGAATTTTGCAATCATTTCCGCTTCTTTTTCACGGAATGCTGGTTCCCCTTGTTCTGTAATGTATGTGGAAATATCACCAATTTCTTTTTCTAACTCATGATCCACATCAACGCAGGTACGGCCCATTTCTTCACCGAGCGCTTTGCCGACTGTAGTTTTTCCTACGCCAGGCATGCCGATGAGGATGATATTTTCCTTTTCACGGCGCATATCTCGTAAGATTTGCTCAATTTCCTTTGTGCCAAAGCTTTCACCTTGGAAATGTTTAGCCGCCTCAACGCCTTGAGCCACGAGGAATGGCAAGCCATCACAATGAGGAATTTCCATCATTTCTGCTTGTAACAACAAAATCGTACGGCGTGGATTGTAGATGAGATCTACAACGCCTTCTAATTTAGAATACTGAGTAATATCAATAAGGCTAGCTGGATTGTGAGGATACATACCGATAGGTGTACAGTTAATAATAATTTGCGCTGTTTCGTAATAATTAGGCGCATCACCATAGAATGGTGACGTCTTACGAGAGAGGTGAATTATGTTCTTAGCTCCTAAGTCTTCAAGTGCTACGTGAACTGTAGCAGAGGAAGCACCGTCGCCTAGAATGATACATTCTTTGCCCGATACATCGATGCCAGCATGTTGTAGTGTAAATACAAAGCCATCATAGTCTGTATTATAGCCGTGCCATTTACCATCTTTGCGAACCATCGTATTCACACAACCGATGCGTTCGGCGCGAGGGTCTACTACATCACAAGCTTCAAGGGCATTTACCTTGTAAGGAATAGTGATATTGATACCTTGTAATTCTGGATCCGCGAAGAACTCTTGTAGTTGGCTCGGTTCGCGCTCAAATAATTCGTAATTTGTATTTCCTAGTGCACTGTGAATGCGAGGAGAAAAGCTATGGCCTAACGTACGGCCAAGTAAACCAAATTTCATAGGACCTCCTAGGTCAATATACATAGAATGGCTAATAGGCTGATACCTATTAGCCATTGAAGTTTTATAACTATATTCATTGTACTATATATACCCTTATGGGGACTAGTAAAGAGGAATATATTAGTTTTCAGGGTAATTGCCTAGTAAGCGGAATTTATCTTGTGATGTATGAAGCTCTGCTAGAACGGATAATACCTTTGGATCTGCTAAAGATGCTTCTAAATCGAGGTAGAATAAGAACTCAAAGTTATGGCCTACAATCGGGCGAGACTCAAGTTTGGTAAGATTTACGCCGATATTTGCAAACTTGGTAAGTAATGTACCAAGACCACCTGGAGCATGGCTTGCTGTAGTTACCACGGAGATTTTATTAGCCCCTGGGTATACATGGAAGTCCTTGCTGATGCAGATAAAGCGCGTATAGTTGTTGTCGCTATTTTGGATATTGCGCATCAATGGAGTCAAATTGTACAAGTCCGCACATTGAGGTGCTGCGATAGCTGCTATGCCTGGATCGTCACTAGCCGCTACGAGCTGTGCTGCACGAGCCGTGTTATCGAAGGAGCGCAATTCTACGCCTTCTAATTTCTCTAGGAAGTGGCTGCATTGGCCCAATGCTTGAGGATGGGAGATGATCGTATGAATATCTTCTAGTTTTGTGCCCTTTTTCACGAGTAAATCGTGAGAAATCCAAAGGCGTGTACCGCGTACGATATAGCATTTACGTTCTTCTAGAAGGTCATACACTTCTTTTACAGAACCATTGGAGCTGTTTTCGATAGGTAATACGCCGAATTGACATTCTCCAGACTCAACAGCGTCGAATACGGCACGGAATCCTGTTACATAGTGAATTTGGCTGAGTGGTAATAATTTATCGCACGCCACTTGCGCATTGCTACCGAAGACGCCAGCACAAGCTACGCTGCCACGTTGTGGAGGTAATGTAGGGGACTGCTCAATAGCCTTTTTCATTTTAATAGTGAACTCATTATCTTGGAATAATTGTTCAGACTGATATGTACGGCTCAAGCTGAATAATGCTTCGAAGAATCGGCGTGCGTATAGGTCGAGGTCTGGGCCTGCATCTCGAGTTACTTTGTCGAGGATATCTCGTTCCCGTTTGGCATCGTAAATAGCCTTGTTCATTTCTTTTTTCGCTGCCGCAACGTCCTTGGAGAGTTCCATGCGCTCTTTGAAGAGGGCGAGCATTTGGTCGTTTATGTCGTTAATTTTAACGCGTACTTCATCTAAGTTCATGGTCAATATCTCCTAAGAAATCAAGAATAACGAGGGCTGTAACAGCTTCGATAACAGGAACTGCACGAAGTGCTACGCATGGGTCGTGACGACCTTTAATGGTGAGCAATGTGTCCTCTTTTTGTGAAAGCGACACAGAATGTTGTTCTTTATAAATCGATGGTGTTGGCTTGATACCTACTTGCATAACGAGGGGCAAGCCGTTAGTTATACCGCCTTGAATACCACCGCTATTATTAGTTGTGGTTGTAATCTTGTCACCATTCATGGTGAAAGCATCGTTTACTTCGGATCCTAGGCGAGCGCATATATCAAAGCCACCGCCAAAGGATATGCCTTTAATGGCTGGTACGCCAAAGATAACGCGAGCTAAGCGGTTTTCGATGCCATCAAAGTTTGGATTGCCTAATCCAATTGGTAGCCCTGTAGCAACAACTTCAACGATACCACCTGTAGAGTCCCCATCTTTTTTGAGGTTCATTACAAGGTTTTCAACTTCGCTACGCTTTTGTGGATCAACCATAGCAATTGGCTCTGTAGCGATGTTAGCTAATGCTTTCATATCTGGGTGAACCATGTTGATAGGAGCATCTTGAATCGTTCCCACTTGTTTTAAATGGCCGTGGATTTCAATGCCTTTTTCACGTAATAGTTGTAGAGCGATGCCACCAGCTACGCAAAGTGGTGCTGTAAGACGAGCAGAAAAATGGCCGCCACCGCGCATATCTACCTTATCACCGTAGCGTATACGAGCTGTAAAATCTGCATGAGATGGGCGAGGGATA
>OGJU01001621.1_pt1 | contig 13620 bp, 15 predicted proteins | sample 1572251 | NCBI WGS metagenome assembly OGJU01 (sample SAMEA2582144, study PRJEB24529) | metagenome | biome: Human gut stool | place: China | collected 2011
CCTCATACTCTAAGGGCATCATCGGATCGCCGCCGTAGAGCCAGCTGTCCAGGCACTGGAGACCGTACATGAGTCCCTTCGGCGTGGAGCCATAATCCGCCTCGCGGTACTGGAATTCATAGTTGTTGATTCCGGCTTTCAGGCACTTTTTGTCGATGCCGCCGTCCGCGAGCTTCTTTAACTCCGCCTTTACGATCTTTACGAACTCGTCCTTCTGCTCTCTCTCCGCGTTCTTCGCGATCACGGAGAAATACGGCTGTAAGATCCCATACTCGTAGCCGCCCATGATGTCATCGCCAATCCCGGCATCCAGAAGCGCTTTCTTAAGCGGCGCGCCTGGGGCATCTAAGAGCACATACTCCAGGATCTGGAATGCCACGTACTCCTTCGGGGAGAGTTCATTTCCCGCCTGGGTATTGATGGAAAGGTAGGTCGCGTGGTCAAGGCTCTCGGACTCGGATACGGAGTAGAAGATCTCCCTCTCGATGGGTTCCTTGAATTTCTTCTGGATCTGGATCTCAGAATCGATCTCTTTTCTGTCGTACTTTCCGAGGTACTCCTCATCCAGCCATCTTAATTTCTCCGTCATGTCCATATCGCCGTAGAGGTAGATATAGCTGTTGGACGGATGATAATATTTATGATAGAACGCGAGGTAATCCTCGTAGTTCAGCTTTACAATGTCTTCCGGATCTCCGCCGGACTCCACGCCGTAGCAGGTATCCGGGAACATTGCCGTATGGATATAGCTGTCCAGGACACTCTCCGGGGAGGAGAACACGCCCTTCATCTCGTTGTATACAACGCCGTTGTAGGTGAGCTCGCCTTCCGGCTCTTCCAGCTCGTAGTGCCAGCCTTCCTGCATGAAGATTTTCTTCTCTTTTCCGATATTCGGGTGGAAGACCGCGTCCATGTAAACGTCCATGAGGTTCTGGAAATCAGTGTCGTTGCAGCTTGCGATCGGATAAACGGTCTTATCCGGGTAAGTCATGGCGTTTAAGAAGGTGTTTAAGGATCCCTTGACGAGCTCCACAAATGGATCCTTCACCGGGAATTTATCAGATCCGCAGAGCACGGTATGCTCGATGATATGCGGAACGCCGGTGCTGTCTGACGGCGGCGTCCGGAAACCGATACAGAATACTTTATTATTGTCCTCGTTGCTCATGAGGAATATATTTGCGCCTGTTTTTTTATGCTCTAAGATCATACCGTCGGAATTCAGTTCCGGGATATGTTTTACCTGCCGAAGCCGGTACGCGTCAAGGGCTTTGACTGATTCAATCTGGCTCTCCATATCTGAATGTCCTTTCTGTTGTGCTTTAGGCTATAGTTGTAACCGGATCGCTCCGCACTTCGTGCTTCCACGTCTGCGCTCCGCTCCGGTCGGTGCTGATCATGTGCCACCGGTACATAGCACCCTCAAAAACATTCGTAATCCGCTCATTTTTTCTGCGAAAAAATGGCTGCTTACTCATGTTTTTGGCGGGTCTCAAGGTCATGCCCTCTCCTGCAGGCAAGCTTGCGTCGGATTCCTGACCTTGATGCCCTTATTTACATATTTCCCACAAATTTATCTTTTAATATCGCAAAACACTCTCTGACACAAAAATGTGCAAAAAGCACCGGATCCGACTTCGCGGAAATTCCGCTGACATTCGGGATTCCGACGTGTCTTGCGATTCCTTTTGCCCGGAGTTCGTGGAAATTGCTGGTGAGGATGCCCACGCGGATCGTGATTTCCTCATCCGGCGGAAGAAGGTAACCGTATTCCGCCATGGCCGCGCGCAGCGTTGCCCGGCGGAGACGTTCTCTTTCCGTAATCAGAATCTTACTGTATACCATATTTTCGTAAGTGCTGCGGGACGATTCCTCTAAGAGGAGCTGGTAATCCGGCACCCCACGGCTCTTCATATATCGGTACATAGCGGATGCCTCTGTCACATCCTCATCATCGCCCTGTCCGCCGGAAAGAACGAACACCGTGTTCGGATGATAGGCCGCGTACTCCACCGCCTTATCCAGGCGCCGCTCCAGGGTGCGGCTGATCTTGTTTCCGCGCACCTGGGCGCCGAGGACGATCACGTAGTTCACACTCTCCTTCTGGAAGGAGATAGCGCTGAAACCCATCATGAGTTCCACCACGACAAAAATAAAGGCGATGGCTGAAAAAAACGTGATCACCGCCACTTCCAGCTGCACCGGAATCTTGTCGCGGAATCTCGGGTAAAACTTCATCACCGCGGCCGCGGCAAAAAATCCCAGCGCCAGTATGATCCAGATCGCCGAGAACGAAGTTCCCGCGCCGGAGTAGATCACGATCACGCCGTAATAAATGAGGCATAATATTCCAATGATGCAAAAAACTACTGCCACAATTATGCCTCCTTTCCAGTCTTTCACATTATTATCTGCAATTCTGTCAACTCTGAAAATGTTTCCCTCCACCCCCGCAGGATCCCAGTCAGTTCTGCGTGCTAGTTCTGCGTGCTGTGAACATTTTTGCTCGGGAAATCGCCATCTGGTAATCTCTTACTCTGCCTCTTTCTTACGCAGAATATCGTACTGCTCCACTTCCCCGTCCAGGTCGATATAGAGGACCTGTTTCGGATGCGGTGCACTCTCCTGGCTCTCGCCCTCCTCGGTGTAGATGCCGCGGACAAGGGCGGAAATATTTCTTCCGTCCGGTTTCATGATCTCGATGGTCTCACCGACGGAGAACTTATTCTTCTGCTCGATCTTCGCGAATCCTCTCGCATCGCGCTCTTCCGCAGTTCCGAGATAGATATAGTTCTTTACATACGTGTTGCTGTCGTAGATCTGGGTCTCGGACGTCGGTTTTCCAAAGTAAAAGCCTGTGGTAAACTCACGGTAAGTGCACTTTCCGATCTCTTCCTTGTACCACTCCATGTTCGCTTTATATTTCTCCGGATTCTCCAGATAGTCATCGATGGCTTTGCGGTAGGTCCTGGCAACTGTTGCCACATAGAGCGCCGTCTTCATGCGGCCTTCGATCTTAAAACTGTCGATTCCGGCGTCGATCATCTCCGGCACATGCTCGATCATGCAGAGATCCTTGGAGTTGAAAATATAGGTTCCTCGCCCATTCTCGTATACCGGCATATACTCGCCCGGTCTGGTCTCCTCCACAACGGAGTATTTCCAGCGGCACGGATGGGTACAGGCACCCTGGTTCGCGTCGCGGCCCGTAAAGAAGTTGCTGAGCAGGCATCTTCCGGAGTAGGAAATGCACATCGCGCCGTGGATGAAGCTCTCGATCTCCATGTCTTCCGGGATATGCTCCCGGATCTCCTTGATCTCCTTTAAAGATAACTCTCTGGCGGAAACCACACGCTTTGCGCCGAGCTCATGCCAGAAGAGATATGTTCCATAGTTTGTATTGTTAGCCTGGGTGCTGATATGGATCTCCATATCCGGGAGTACCCGCTTTGCGATGGTGAAAACACCCGGGTCTGAGATAATGAGAGCGTCCGGACGGATCGTCTTTAACTCCTCAAAATACTCCTCAACACCTGCAAGGTCGTCGTTGTGCGCGAGAATATTCGCTGTGATATACACCTTTACGCCGTGGTCATGGGCAAATTTGATGCCCTCCATGATCTCTTCGTTCGTAAAGTTTTTCGCCTTGGCGCGGAGGCCGAATGCCTCACCGCCGAGATATACAGCATCAGCGCCGTAGATAACAGCTGTCTTTAAGACATCAAGGCTTCCTGCCGGAATCAGAAGTTCTGTTTTTCTCATAATTCATCCTTTCCAAATGTTCAACCGGTCTGCAGACCCGCTGCGCTGACCGCATGAAACAAGTCCGCCTCTATTTTGCCGGACCGCTTCCTTTTTTCACACTGAGCGCGACCCCGTCTCCCACCGGCAGGATCGAAGTCTCGAATTCATCCATATGTTTTAACGTATATAAATACTCCCGCATCCGCTCGTGGATCGTCCGGTCACGGCGCTCCACCGCGTAACGCGATTCCATGATCGTTCCGTCCTGGAGGACATTGTCAGACATTAAAAGTCCGCCATCCCGCAGAAGGCGCAGGATATCCGGCAGCCAGTTGATGTACTGGCCCTTTGCCGCGTCCATGAAGATAAAATCAAAGGAGCCGGAAAGACCCGCAAGGATTTCCCCGGCATCGACCTCCAGCAGCGTGATTTTTTCTTCCATCCCAGCAAGGCGGAAGTTTTCCTTCGCCTCCGGGATCCTCTTTTCATATTTTTCAATGGTCGTGATCCGGCACTCTTTTGGCATCACCGATGCCATCAAAAGTGCCGAGTATCCGACCGCAGTTCCAACTTCAAGGATCCGGTTCGGAGCCACCAGCGTCACCATCGTCTTTAAGAGCGATGCTGTCTCCCTGCGGATGATCGGAACCCTGTTCTTCACAGCATTCTCAGCGATCGTCTCAATAAGCGGTCCGTCTCCCTGGGCCAGGGAATTTATATAAGTCGTAAGTCTGTTTTCCGTGATCATGATTTTGTGTCTTCCTTCGCGGTATCGTCCGGATTTTCCTTTAAAATATTGATCAGCTCCTTGGAATCCTTCGAGGTGTTTAACTCGTAGGTTCCCGCGTTCACTTCATATCCATAGCATTTTGCCTGGATCGTAAATGTGCGGGCATCGCGGATCAGACCGGCTTTCTTTAAGATCTTTCCGACCTCTTCCACCGACTCATCCCCGTCCAGTTTGATACTCTTTTCTGTTCCAGGCTCTGCTTCCATTGCCGGCGCGTAGAAGATCCCATGTCCGAAGGAGTAGGCGCTTCTCGCCCCTGTAACGATGAGTACCGCAGCGAGACCGTACAGGATGATCCTTCCGGATGTGCTGATGACAAACAGGCTGATTTTGTTGATTTCTCTCGTTATCTTGCTCATATCATTTCCCTTGCAGGTAGCTCCGCCGTGTATCTTCTTGTTTTCATGTGCATGAAAACAAGAAGTCGGGGGCGTTCCCCCCTATACTGAGCTGTGCCAAAAATTGCTTATGCAAGCAAGCTTGCAACACAATTTTCAGCCCAGCTCGGTGCGCGGCTAACTGGGTTCATTTAAACTTCCATGATGATCGGAAGGATCATCGGGTTTCTCTTGATTCGTTTCCATAAGAAGTCGCTTAAGCTGTCACGGATGATGTTCTTGATCTTGCCCCAATCAGACACGTGACGCTCTAAGCAGTCTGCCACAGCCTGATCCACGATTGCCTGAGCCTCTTCCATCAGGTCCTCGGACTCACGCACATAGACGAAGCCGCGGGATACGATATCAGGTCCGGAGAGCAGCTGGTTGGAATGCTTCTCCAGTGTGAGGACAACGATGATGATACCATTCTGGGCAAGGTTCTGGCGGTCGCGGAGAACAATGTTTCCGACATCTCCAACACCGAGTCCGTCAACGAGAACACCGCCAGACTGTACATGATCGATGACGTCCGCTCCGCTCTCACCGATTTCAAGCACGTCTCCTGTGTGGAGCATCACAACATTCTCCTTCGGGATTCCAAGAGAGATCGCAAGCTCCTTCTGTGCCATTCTGTGACGGTACTCGCCGTGGATCGGGATCGCCAATTTCAGTCCTACTAAGGAGTAGACAAGCTTGATCTCCTCCTGGCAGGCATGTCCGGATACGTGGGTATCCTGGGAGATGACCTTCGCGCCCTTCATGGAGAGCTCGTTGATGACTCTTGATACGGCCTTCTCATTTCCCGGGATCGGGGTGGAGCTTAAAACAACCACATCACGCGGGGTGATGGAGACCTTTCTGTGCATGGAGGATGCCATTCTGGAAAGGGCTGCCATGGACTCACCCTGGCTTCCTGTTGTAATGAGGACGGTATCCTCCTCCTTATAATTCTTTAACTGTTCAATATCCACGAGCGTTCCATCCGGAATATTGATATATCCGAGCTCCTGGGCAGTTCCGATGACGTTGACCATGCTGCGGCCTTCCACAACAACTTTTCTGCCATACTTGCATGCGGAGTTGATGACCTGCTGGACACGGTCCACGTTGGAAGCGAATGTCGCAACAATGATACGGTTCTGCTGATGCTCCGCAAAGATCGCATCAAAGGTCTTTCCGACGGTTCTCTCGGACATGGTAAATCCAGGACGAATCGCGCTTGTGGAGGCGCAGCGAATGGCAAGAACAACTTTCTTTCCGAGCTCTGCCAATCTCTGGAGGTCTGTCACATCGCCGAATACCGGAGTGTAGTCGATCTTGAAATCACCGGTATTTAAGATGATTCCCGCAGGTGTGAATACCGCAAGGGCAGCCGCGTCCTCAATGGAGTGGTTCATCTTGATAAATTCTACGCGGAAACAGCCGAGATTGATGGACTGTCCGTGCTTTACGACCTTGCGCTTTACGCTGCGCAGCATGTTGTTCTCTTCGAGTTTATGGTCAATTAAGCCCATGGTCAGCTTTGTCGCATAGACCGGCGCGTTCACCATTTTTAACACGTACGGAAGCGCTCCGATATGGTCCTCATGACCGTGGGTAATAACGAATCCTTTTACTTTCTCATAATTATCTTTTAGATAGGTCACATCCGGAATGACAAGATCGATTCCAAGCATGTCATCACTGGGGAATGCAAGTCCGCAGTCCATAATGATGATGCTGTCGCCGTACTCGATGGCTGTCATGTTCATTCCGATCTGTTCCAGTCCCCCGAGAGGGATAATTTTGACTTTGCAGTCTGCTGTATCATTTTTCACGTTCTTCACGATTCATAACCTCTTTCTTTTCATTCTTCTTCCTGCATTCACTGCAAAGTCCGTAGAGCTTCACCTCGTGGTTCGTCACGAGAAAGCCCAGTTTCTCCATGACCTCTTCTTCCAGGCTGTCCAAAAGGTCTGATTCAAGGGAATACACCTTTCCGCAGCCGGTGCAGATGGCATGGTGGTGGCGGTGTCCCGACGCGCTTTCTTCACCGTTCAGCTCATACCGGGTAAAACCGTCATCAAATGTGACTTTGTCGATTACATGCAGGTCTAAAAGGACCTGTACGGTCCTGTATATCGTAGCCAGTCCGATCTCCGGGCTGTTTACTTTCGCTAAATCATAAATTTCTTCCGCAGTCAGATGTTCCGCTGGATGGGACGCAATAATATCAAGTACCATCATACGCTGATTTGTTACTTTGAGTCCTGCCTTGCGCAGCAGTCCTTTTACCGTTTCGTCGTTCATCTTCATTGTCCCCCAACATCTGTCCTCCGAATCCCTTCCTGCTGCCAGCGTTCTGCGCAGACAGCAACCGATCCTGTATTCGATCAGTTTCTTTTCCAAGCACCAGGACCCGCCTATTTCCCGTCATCCAGACGGGCAAGTTTCCTGACTGTCAATACGATTGTTTGTCTGTATCTGTGTATTGAATGTTTGTTTTCTGCTTTTTGTACGTGCTCTACTGTTTCTCGAGATCCACGTCGTCAAGAAGCTCCGCGAAGATCTTCATGAGACCTTCCAGCTCGTCCTCATCTTCCACGAACTCATAGAGAGCATCAGACTCGTCTGCGCCGGACATATCCTTTAAGATATAGCAGTCGCCTTCCTCGTCGTCATCTTCCGCGTCTGTGACAAGAAGATAGTTTGCCCCGTTTAATTTTGTCTCCTCCACAACATAGAATTCCAGTGTCTGGTCATCATCGACCAGCGTGATCTTTCTCTCTTCCATACATATTCTCCTGTCTCTGAAAAATGCGTAACTGTTCGGTATCCTTACAGTTACTCGTTCTATTCGTTTTCCTTTGTTTTAAGGCAGTCCAGATAACCCTGTAAGATCAGCCCCGCAGCGACTTTATCGATCACCGCTTTTCTGTTCTCGCGGCGCACTCCGCTCTCTATCAGGATCTGTTCCGCAGCAACGGTCGTGAGACGTTCATCCCAGTAATGCACCGGAAGTCCGGTACGGCGCTCCAGCATTTCTCCGAAAGCTTTCGTCTTTTCGACGCGCTCTCCTTCTGTATTGTTCATATTTTTCGGAAGTCCCAGCACGATCTCCGTGATCTCGTACTCCGCGATCAGCTCCTCGATCCGGGCACATGTCTTGCGCAGTTTATTCTCGTCCTTGCGCTCGATGGTCTCGACACCCTGTGCCGTCAGAAGAAGTCCGTCGCTGACTGCGACTCCTACGGTCTTTCAACCGAAATACAGTCCGAGTATTCTCATAACGTATATTATCCTATCTGTTTTTCCTCATAGCAAAACCAGCCGGTGATTCCCGGCTGTCTGCATATTCTTTCTTATCTTTCCCAGAAACTAGCGGAGTCTCGTATCGATATAATTCTCCATCAGTTCTTCCAGGATCTCATCACGTTCCACCTTCATGATCAGGCTTCTTGCGCTCTTGTAGCTTGTAATATAAGTCGGATCACCAGACATGATATAGCCGACGATCTGGTTGATCGGGTTGTATCCCTTTTCCGTGAGCGCCTCGTAAACCTCACGGAGGACCTCACCGACCTCCAGTTTTTTATCTTCCTGTACCGCTTTAAAATATTGTGTATTACTGATATCGCCCATAAATATCCTCACGTCCTTCGACGGCTGTCCCGCGCTTTTCGCGCAAAGCCATCCCTTTTGTTGCTATCCTTATTCTACTCTACTTTCATATTTTGTGCAATATAAAACTTACTCGCCCAATTTAACGCTGTTTTTCATTTTCAGCCAGAAAAATCGGGACTTTCAACACTGTTTCACGGCATTTTGGGTGCCAAAAATACTTATTTTTCCTTCAGAAGCAGAATCTCCTCTGTCAGGAAATCTCCAAGAATGCCCGAAACGAACGTATTTTTCAGTGTTTTCGGATCACGTCCGTCGAGACGGATCGCTGCCTTCACATATTCCTTTGTATATCCGGTCATGTAGACCTCGTCATTGATGGTCACCAGTTCCTCCAGAAGGATCTCCTGTTCTGTTCCGACAAAGGAGCTTCTGTACTCCCCGGACATCTTCTTCTCGAGTTTTAAGAGAACGGCGCTGCGCTCTTTCTTCACCGGCTCCGGCACCTGGTCAGGCATCCGGTCCGCGCGGGTTCCGGCACGTCTGGAATACGGGAACACATGCATCTCGTAGAAGTGAACTTTTTCGAGGAATCTCCTTGTTGTCTCAAAGTCCGCATCCGTCTCTGCCGGAAATCCGACGATAACATCCGTCGTGATCGCCGGATTCCTGAAGTGTTTTCTTAAGATCTCACAGCGGTCCGCATATTCCTCGCAGGTGTAATGGCGGTTCATGCGCTTCAGGGTATCGTCGCATCCGCTCTGCAGGGACAGGTGGAAATGCGGACAGATCTTCGGAAGCCTGGAAAGCTCCGACGCGAACTCTTCTGTGATGACACGGGGCTCTAAGGAACCAAAACGGATCCGCTCGATTCCGTCGATCTCATGAAGTCTCTTAATCAGTGTCAGAAAGTCGATTCCCTCATCCTTGAAATCGATGCCGTAGGAGGTCAGGTGGATTCCGGTGAGAACGATCTCCTTGTAACCTTCCTCTGCCAGGATCTTTACTTCCTCCTCCACATCCTCCGGCCGGCGGCTTCTGACGCGGCCTCTCGTATACGGAATGATGCAGTAGCTGCAGAACTGGTTGCAGCCGTCCTGAACCTTGATGAATGCACGGGTGTGCTCCGCCTGTTTGTTGATGTGAAGTTTCTCGTACTCGTTGGATCCCGCAAGGTCCGTGATGGACTCCCGGATCTCTTTTCCGGCAAACCATGCCTCCAGAAGCGGGACAAGGTCCGCCTTGCGGTTGTTTCCGATGATCAGATCAACAGCGGCATCCTCTCTCAGTTTGTCCGCCGCCGCCTGGACATAGCATCCTGCCGCAACTACCAACGCGTCCGGATTCTTCGCCTTCGCGCGGTGCAGCATCTGGCGGGATTTTTTATCTGCAACATTTGTCACGGAACAGGTGTTGATGACATAGACATCCGCTTTCTCCTCAAAGCTCACGATCTCATAGCCTGCAGCCTCCAGAAGCTGTTCCATGGCCTCCGTTTCGTATGCATTTACTTTGCAGCCAAGATTATGCAGCGCTGCTTTTCTCATATTCAATCTCCTTGTAATTACTGGGGTGATTTCTCTGCCATGCCATGTTTCCGTCCTCAAAATTTCAGAATCATATCATGTGCAAAGCTTGTTTTTTATTCAAGATACCTCTTGACTTTTCATGCATGTCCATTTAGTATGAAGATAGGTTTTTTTATTACCAGAATCAAAAAATATTCGAATATTGGGAGGAACACTGACATGAAAACCGTTAAAATTTCTTTAAACTCCATCGATAAAGTGAAATCTTTTGTAAATGACCTTACCAAGTTTGATACCGATTTCGACCTTGTTTCCGGCAGATACGTCATCGACGCAAAATCCATCATGGGTATCTTCAGTCTGGACCTTTCCAAGCCGATCGATTTAAATATCCACGATGGCGGAAATACAGAAGAGATCCTTACTGTACTTGCTCCGTATATCATTGAAGCATAAGAAAGTGTTTTTAAAAACTGCCGGAAACTAAATTCCGGCAGTTTTTTATTTCTTTTTCCGCCAGTTTTTCCGCACCGCATAACATCATTTTCCGTGCTGCGGCACATTTCAGTCCAACTGGGAATCCCAAACCGCATTTTAGATGCAGCGGATCACCTCTCTTGTCTCCAGAGCTGTCTTCATCAGCTCGTCGATCTTTTCATCCAGCTTTTTCTCTGAATTTTTGATCTTTTTTAAGCTCGGCTTTGTAACCGGATGCTTTGCAACGAAGATCGTGCAGCAGTCCTCGTACGGAAGAACAGATGTCTCGTAGGTGCCGATCTTTAAGGAGATATCAACGATATCCTGCTTATCGAAGGCGATGAGCGGTCTCATGACCGGAAGCTCGCAGACTTCATTTGTGACAGCCAAGGACTGCATCGTCTGGGATGCGACCTGACCGATGCTCTCGCCGGTGACAAGTGCCAGACAATCATTCTCCTTCGCGATCGTCTCTGCGATCTTCATCATATAGCGGCGCATGATGATCGTAAGCTCGTCATGCGGGCACTGATCGTAGATGTAGAGCTGGATATCGGTAAAGTTGATGATATTTAAGCGGATCGGTCCCGTGTATTTCGCAACAAGCTTCGCGAGATCAACGACCTTCTGTTTTGCGCGCTCGCTCGTATACGGCGGCGCATGGAAATAGGTCGCATCGATGGTCACGCCGCGCTTTGCGATCATCCAGCCTGCAACCGGGCTGTCGATTCCGCCGGATAATAATAACATGGCGCGTCCCGCTGTTCCGATCGGCATTCCGCCCGGTCCCGGGATCGTCTCGGAAAAGATATTGATCTTATGGCGCACCTCCACACGGAGCAGCACATCCGGTGTGTGGACATTGACCTTTGTCTCCGGGAACGCGTTTAAGATTACCTCGCCGAGGTCACGGTTGATCTGGTCGGAAACAACCGGATACTGCTTGTTTGCACGTCTTGCAACGACCTTAAAGGTAAAATTCTTATTCTCATAGGCATCATCAATATATTTTACGACCTGTGCCTTCAGATCCTCATAACCGTTGTCTTCGATCTGAACCATCGGGCAGATCCCGACGATACCGAATACATGCTGAAGAGCGTCGATCACCTCATCGTAATCGAAGTCTTCTGCTGCCTCCGCGTAGATTCTTCCCGCCTCTTTTGTGACGGAGAAATTGCCTTCCAGATTCTTTAAACGGTGATGGATCTGTTTTACAAGGGCATCCTCAAAGAGGTAACGGTTTTTTCCCTTTACGCCGATCTCTGCGTATTTGATTAAAAATGATCTGTATTTCACGGAATATCCTCCATAGGATCCTGAACTTTTTGCGATCGGCATTTTCCCGCCGTCCGCCGCTGTTTCAGGACATTTTTCTTAGTAACCGGCCGGGAAATCTTCGTTTTCCCGCCAAGTGTTGTATATGATCTTTATGCTCTCCGATATCTTCTGAGCATCGGCACAAGTTCATTCAGTACTTCCAGACAGTAATCCACTTCCTCCTCAGTATTAAATGCACCGAAGGAGAAGCGAAGCGTGGAATCCAGCAGGGAATCCTTCACACCGATCCCCTTTAAGGTTCCTGACACACCCGGATGGTTGGAGGAACATGCGGAGCCGGAAGAAACATAGATTCCCTTATCCTCCAGCGCATGGAGCAGTACCTCTGCCCTCACGCCCTCAAAGCCTGCCGCAACGATCTGCGGAGCGCTGTCCCGGCCGGTAAGACCATGGACTGTAACGCCGTCCATCGCCTGAAGACCTTTCACCATGCGGTCCTTGATCGCATAGAGCTTATCGATCTTTGCATCATGGTCGGTGTAGACCATCTTTGCCGCCAGACCGAGACCTGCGCATCCCGGAACATTCTCGGTGCCGGAGCGCATGCCTTTCTGCTGTCCGCCTCCGTAGATGATCGGTTTGATCTTTACCTTCTCATCAATATACAGGAAGCCGGTTCCCTTTGGGCCGTGGATCTTATGTCCGCTGGCTGATAAGAGGTCGATGCCCTGTTTTTTCGGGCGGATCACATATTTTCCGTAAGCCTGGATCGCGTCCACATGGAAGTAAACGGACGGCTTTTTCTCTTTGATGATCTTCGCGATCTCCTCAATAGGCTCTACGGCGCCGATCTCGTTATTCACATACATAATTGAAACCAGGATCGTATCATCGCAGATCGCTTCCCGAAGCGCGTCTAAGGATACATGTCCGTTATGATCCACCGGAAGGTAGGTCACGCGGAAGCCAAGCTCCTCGAGGAACGCTGTCGTATTGTAGATCGATGCATGTTCCACGCAGGAGGTGATGATGTGGTTTCCGGCGCGCTTATTTGCAAGCGCCGTTCCGATCAGCGCCAGATTGTTGGACTCGGTTCCGCCGGAGGTAAAGAGGATCTCCTTATCCTTCACTTTTAAAGTCTTCGCGATCTCCTCACGGGCAGTCTTAATATAATTTTCCGCCTCCACGCCTTTCATGTGTCTGGAGGACGTATTGCCGTAGTCCACGGTCATTGTCTCCGCGACGATGTCGCGCACTTCGTCAAAAGCGCGGGTCGTCGCGGAGTTATCAAAATAAACTTCTCTCTTTTCCATGAGTTTTATTTACTCCCAGTCTGGACCGGCAAAACATTCTCCATATTCATATACCGGTCTTTTTACTTCTTAAAATTTACCCTTTATAGCATAATGCTATTTTCAACTTTTTTGTAATCGTTCAGTTATTCACAGTTATAATTAAAAACTCATCCTGAATTTTTCTTCGGTCTGCACTGAAATTTTTACTTCATGATTCCAGTAATAATCCCACAGCCGCCATCACAAACATTCCGGCCGTCTCTGTTCTGAGAATTCTTTTTCCAAGCGTCACCGGCTTCACCCCGGACTGCATCGCAAGTTCCACTTCCCCGTCGGAAAATCCGCCCTCCGGTCCGATAAAGATGGACAGGCTCTGTCCCGGTTTTAAGCTTCCGATGAGTTCTCTCGTAAGCGCCATTCCGCCCGCTCCCGGAAGACTCTCAGAATCTTCGTAGGGAATGATCGCCAGATCATCCAGCGCGGCCGTTGTTCATAAACAAAATAGATTAACCATAATTGTACAA
>OGJU01001637.1_pt1 | contig 13523 bp, 9 predicted proteins | sample 1572251 | NCBI WGS metagenome assembly OGJU01 (sample SAMEA2582144, study PRJEB24529) | metagenome | biome: Human gut stool | place: China | collected 2011
AGCGCGCCGTAGGCACATTCCAGAGGCGCCAGCACCTTCAGCTTGAAGCCAGCCCGGCGGAACATGGCCCGGTAGGCCTCCACCCGCTCCTTCAGCATGGCACAGGCGAACAGATCCATCTCCAAGGGATAGCCGTCCGGATCTCTGCGAACCTCCCGCACGGAATAGTCGAAGAAATACTTGCTCTTCTCCTCCGTCAGGAAATCATGGAATTCAAAGGGCAGATTGTAGGCCAACTGCTGCTCCGTCATGGCGGGCATGGTCACGTCCCGGGTATAGGCATCCGCCAAGGACAGGGACACCGCCGCCCCCGCCCGCGGAATGCCGTTGGCCCGTGCGGTATCCCGCAGGAAATCCGCCATAGCGTCCATGGACAGGATGCGCCCGTGGGACACCATGGCGTCCGGCAGCTCCGCGCACACCGACTTTTTCAATTCATTACCGGCAAAATATACCAGCTTGACACTATGATCGCCAATTTCAAAGCCTACGATCTTCCCCATGTCACGTCCTCGCTTTCTCGATAAAAAGACTCAGGCAAAAAGGCCCAGATACCAGTTGATAAACGGCTGTCCCGCCAGAGCGGTGATCCACGCGCCGACGGCGATGGAGGGTCCCCACGGGATGGCCTCGCCCCGCCGTTTTCCGGCAAGGCCCCACACGATCCCCACCACGCAGGCCAGGACCAGACACAGCAGGTTCCCTTTCCAGCCGAAAAAGAGCCCCGTCAGAAACAGCAGCTTGATGTCGCCGCCGCCCAGCGTCTCCCGCTTCATGCGCTTGTCCATATAAAGGGACAGCAGCAGCAATCCGCCGGCTACGGTCACACCGCCCAGCGCGCCGTCCAGCGCCCGGCGGAGCGGTTCCGGCTCCCAAAATAAGGTGGCGACGAACAGCACAGCACCAACCGCCACAAAGCGGTCGGGAATGATGTACCCCTCCAGATCCGCGAAGGCGCAGGCCAGCAGCACACAGGCCAGCAGCCACCCTTCGAGGGTTTGGAGCGAAATATCATATTGGAGCAGCAGGCTCACGAACACCGCCGCGGAGATCAGCTCCCCCCACACATGGCGGGCGGAGAGCTTTGCGCCGCAGTAGCGGCACTTGCCCCCGGAGAGCAGATAGCTGAACACCGGCACCAGATCCCGGACGCCCAGCACATGGCCGCAGACGTCGCAGTGGGAGCGCCCCCGGAGAACGGACTCCCCGTGGACGGTGCGCCACGCCAGACAGGCCAAAAAGCTGCCCGTACAGGCGCCCAGCAGGGCCGCCACCGCGCAGCAGTAAACGGTGATGAACGGAGACAGGCGCAGCATGATTGCTTCCTCCTTGGCGTGTAGAGTTCCTTCGTGGGGGATGGCCGCCAACCCTCGGCCACCCCCTTTCGCTATCTTATCCGGTGAAGGATGAGCCCTCTGCAGATACGGCTCATCCAAGAAGGAAGGGGGCGTTCCCCCGCCGGAGCGACCGCTCCGGCGAGGGCTCGAAAAACTGATATTAAAAGTTAGCCAATCTGAATCTTTGTAACAGACGCAACACCATCTGTAAGCGTTACAACATAGGAAACGCCTTGTCCTTCTCCCCAGGCAACCTTAGTAGTTTCGGTTGTAGATTCATTAGCAGTGTCAACAGCAAACTTACCACCAACCGTAGAGTCAGCAGGTGCATTTTTCGAAGATCCGGCAGTCTCATATTTGTTTGCAGCGGCAGTCTCAGTGACCGAACCATCCTTGTTTAAATAATAAGTCGTTGCCTTACCTTCGGTAATTGCGAGGACCTGCGCATTGGCATAACCGGAACGAATGTTAGCCAGATCCACGCCAGCCTTAGCCTTGTTCAGAGAGCTGGTGAAGGTGGGGATCGCAATGGCAACCAGGACAGCAATGATGGCAACCACGATCAGCATTTCCATCAGGGTGAAGCCCTTCTTGTTGGTGAACTTCTTGAGCATAGTGAAGTTCCTCCTTTTTTCAAGTTCTATTTATATCGCCCGGACGGGGTGGACGCCCGGGGAGATACCAAATTCAGATACTGCCGTACATGGAGAACATGGGCAGGTACACTGCCAGCAGCAAAATGACGGTGATGACCGCCAGCACGATGATGATGACCGGCTCCAGAACCGCCAGCAGCCGCTCCGTCATGGTGGCGGCCTCGTGGTCGAAGTAGTCTCCGATCACGTCCAGCGTTTCCTCCAGAGAGCCGGAGCGCTCGCCTACGGCGACCATTTCCGTCAGCATTTTGGGGAAGCACTCCACGCCCTCCATGCTGTCGGCAATGCCGCGGCCCCGCTCCACGCCCTCCTTCACCTTCCGGACGCCCAGAGAGAACACATAATTGTCCGAGATCTGGCTGACGATGCCCAACACCGCCTGCACCGGAAGACCGGCGGAGAGCATGGTGGACATGGTGGAGGCGAACTGCCCCGACAGGTGCAGGGTGTGGAGCCGCCGCAGGGGCGCCCGCCGCAGCGCGTAGCTCGCGATGGCCAGCTTGCCCCGCTCCGTCCGCTTGAAGGACAGGTAGCCGATGGTCAGCAAAGCCAGAATAAACAGGATCAGCCACCACCAGTGGGTCAGGAAGGCGCTGGTGCTCATCAGCCACCGGGTCACCGCGGGCAGGTCCGTCCCCAGCTCCGCAAAGGCGGAGGTAAAGGCGGGGACCGCCACCACCATGATGATGGCGAACACGATGATGGCCGTGACGATGACCATGACGGGGTAGGTCATGGTGCTGACGATCTTGGCCCGGGTCTTGGCGGATTTGTCGTAATACTTGTAGAGACGCTTGAAGCACGCTTCCAGCGCGCCGGACTGCTCGCCGGCCCGGACGGTCTCTACAAAGGTCTTGGGCAGGCCGGGGATGTTGGTCTCAAAGCTCTGGGCCATGGAATAGCCCGCGCCGATGTCCTCGGCGACCTTGTGAAGCATCCGCGCCAGGTGCTTGTTCCGGTTCTGGGCTGCGACCATTTCCACGCAGCGCATCACCGGAAGCCCCGTACCCAGAATGATGGAAAACTGGGAGCAGATCAGAGCCAGATCCTTTTCCTTGATCCGGGTCCGGATGGGGCGGGTAAGAACACTGTCCTTTTTCTCCCGCACCTCCTCCAGCTTGATCACAAACGCGCAGGTATCCCTCAGCTTGGAGACTGCATCATATTCATCATAGGCGCGGATCACACCGGAAACCTTGGAGCCCTCCGGTGTCTGTCCCTTATAACGATAGGTCGTCACGCTGTTTCACCTGCTTTGTTCATTCGTCCATTGTGGAGTTGATAGTCCGGGCGGCTTCCTCCGCCGTGGTAATGCCCCGGAGGACCAGATCCCGGCAGCTGTCCCGCATGGTGCGGTAGCCGTTTTTCTTCGCGGCGGCCAGCAGCTCATCGTAGGCCGCGTCATCGTTCACCAGACGGCGCACCTCCCTGTTGACCATGAGGATCTCGAAGGCTGCCCGGCGGCCGACGTAGCCGGTGTGGCGGCACTCCGGGCAGCCGACACCTTTATAAAAGGTGGTCTGGCTGTCCTCCGGCATCCCCAGCAGGGCCAGTTCTTCCTCGCTGGGCTGATAGGCGGTTTTGCAGTGGGGGCAGATCTTGCGCACCAGACGCTGGGAGATCACGCCCCGGAGGGCGCTGGCCACCAGCCAGGGCTCCACACCGATGTCCCGCAGACGGTAGACGGCGGAAATGGCGTCATTGGTATGTAAGGTGGACATGACCAGATGGCCCGTGATGGCGGAGCGCATGGCGATGCCGGCGGTCTCGCCGTCCCGGATCTCGCCCACGGAGATGATGTCCGGGTCCTGACGGAGGATGGCCCGGAGACCGTTGGCAAAGGTCATGCCGGTCTTTTCGTTGATCTGGCACTGGCTGACGCCGGGGATGTGGTATTCCACGGGGTCCTCCAGCGTGACGATATTGACCTCGTCCCGGGCCAGATCCCGGATCATCGCATACAGGGTGGTGGATTTACCGGAGCCGGTGGGGCCAACCAGCAAAATCACGCCGCCGGTGTTTTTCAGAAGGGCGTTGTACAGCTCCAGATCCCGGCCCTCGATGCCAAGGCTCTCTTTGTCCAGGTTCCGGTCCGTCTTATCCAGCAGACGGAGCACGATCTTCTCGCCGTAAACCGTGGGCAGAGACGAGATACGCAGATCGACCTCGTGGCCCTTGAGCTGCATGACCGCCTGACCGTCCTGGGGGATCTTGTGCTCGGCGATGTTCATGCCGCCCATGATCTTCAGGCGGGAGATCACGGTGCTTTGCAGCTCCGTGGGGACGGTGAACAGGCGCTGCAGCAGACCGTCGATCCGCATCCGCACCACCATTTCGCTCTCCTGCGGCTCCAGATGGATATCGCTGGCCCGCTCGTGGAACGCCCGCTCGATGAGGCTGTTGACAAAGCGGATGGTAGGGGCGGAATCCGCGGTCTCCCCGGTCATCTGCGCCGGGACGATGTCCGGCGCGGCGGTACCGGCCTCCCGCTTCATCTCCTCGATGACGCGGGCGGTGCCCTCGTTGCCGTACAGGCGGGCGATGGCCTGCTCGGTGGCCTGACGGGTGGCGATCATGGGGATCACCTTTTTCCGGGACGCCGCCTTGACCTGCTCCTGGGCTACGAAGTCCAGAGGGTCGCTCATGGCCAGGTACAGGGTGTCCTGCACCAGCTTCACCGGCACCACGCAGAATTTCCGCGCGATATTGCGAGGCACATACCGGGCCAGCTCCACCGGGATGGAGACCGCCGTCAGATCCACGAACTCGACGCCCAGCTGGATCTGCAGCGCGTCGATGAGGTTCCGCTCCGTAATGAAGCCGTTCTGCATCAGCACGTCGCCCAGACGCTGGTGGGTCTCCTTTTGGACGGCCAGGGCTTTATCCAGTTGTTCCTGCGTGATGACGCCGGAGGCGATCAGCAGATCGCCCAGCCGCATATATGCCATATCTATCACTCCAAAATACGCGCCGCTCCGTTTTTTCGCGGCAGCCGGCGCCTTGTCGGCGGGGCCGCCGGTCTTTCTCCCGGAAGCGGCAGGTTTTCTCAAAAATCGACGCTTTTTACGTACAGTATATATTATAGGGAAGCCCTTGAAAAGTCAAGGAAAATCCCATTTTTTAGGGTAAATTACAGACTAAGCTGATGCTTAGTCTTCCGCCCCGTTTCATTCTGCTGAAAAAATGATTTTTTCGGTAAAACTACTTTATTTTTCGGAATTTTTATATTATAATTGCCCAGCATAATTTTTTTCGACTTGAAAACAGCCAAAACCCGCCGGAATAACCGCGGCCGGATTCTGGCGGGCGTCCCTCGGTGGGACAGGAACTGAGAACGATATGAAGCTAAATCGCAAAGGTTTTACATTGATGGAGATGCTGATCGTTATCGCGATCGTTGCCGTGCTGATCTCCATCGCGATCCCGGTGCTTTCCTCGCAGTTGGAAAGGAGCCGGGAGGCGGTGGATCTGGCCAACGTGCGCGCCGCCTATGCGCAGGTCTCCACGGAGGCCCTGCTTGGAAATACCCATGTCACCGTCACGGTCAATCTGAAGCAGAAGCAGGCCGGGTGGCAGTCGGTGGACCCCGTGAACATCGGCGGCATCGTCCATTCCAATGGCGCCGGTAACACGGATAACTGGCAGGGTGATGCGGAGCCGGACGGGACCTGCAAGGTCACCTATGATGAGACCCACGGTGTGGTGCTCACATGGAGCGGAACGGCAGCGCCGGGCGAGCCCAGCTATCCGTTCAATACCGCGTACACGAATTTTTTTGATGACATGCTGTATGCCACCGATTTTTGGAAGAACGACACCCTTAGTAATAACGCCCTTTTTGAATTCGACTCCCTCTGTCCGTATTCGACTTACCTCCCGCAGATCAAAGCAAAACTCGACAAGCAGACCAACAGTCTTCTGCAGCGGGAGAACTGCACTTGGGCTTTTTTAGGAGACGGGCATGATAAACGTAAGGCGGACCGCTACCTTTTCTGGACCTCCCTTGACACGAGTAAGGTCGGCGCCGGAAAGAAGATCCCCGTGCTCATCCAGACCGGTGACGGGAAATACTATGTCTCCGAAACTACAACCGGAGAGCGAACAAAAAAGAACGATCCGTATAAGGGAGAAAAATACATTGCGGTGTCCGAACAGATCATAAACAAAAACGGATATAAAAAGTTTTTGAAAACTGATGCGCAATACTCTTCTTTGACTGAAGCCTACAATGCCTATGTAGAGGCTCTGGCTGATCCAAAATACAATGATGTTCGTGCCACACAGACTTCTGCACCGTAAGCGGGATCACGGCTTCAACCCTTGCGTCCCAGTCAAATCAAGATATAAAAGCACTTGCGCATGGAAGCAGGTGCTTTTATGGAATCGTCAGGTTTCCCTGCCATTCAACCGTTCGCTTGCCTTTTCCCGATTTTCCCTGCTTCTATTATATACCGTACATCGATGTACGGTACAAGAGTTTTTTCGTTTCAAGGGAAATTTTTTTCAAAATGTAGGAAATGGGCGTTTCCTGTTGGTTAAATCGCCAAAACTCTCCTTCGGCCGCTGCCGCCCGGGTCTGACCGGCATTTTCCGCCGCTATCCCCTGTTTTCCAAAAGATCCTGCCAAAAAAAGCCCAGGAACGTTACGTTCCTGGGCTTTGTCTATGTAGGCTTTTACGCTGGTTTTAAAAGGTGATGACCTCTTTGTCCGTTTCAAACTGGGCAGGCTCGCCGTTTTTGATGCTGCGGATGGTATCCAGCATCTGATTGTTGTGCTCCTCCGCCTTGGGGTCGTTGTTCCAGGTGTTCTCGTACTTGAAGATCACATGGGAGATGGAGCGGCCCTTCTTATGTTTGCGGAAGGAGACCTTCAGGTTCGTATACTGGTTGATAAAGCCCAGATTCACCTCAATGACGTTGCGCACAAAGTCACCAGCGCTCTTGTACTTATCGTTGCAGTCGAAGAAATCCCGCAGGTAGTCGATGGCCAGCACGATCTCGTCCGGGTCGGTGGAGATATCCGGGAAGGCCGGGGTGTTCTCCCCCTTGATGATGATATTCACCCAGCTTGTCAGCAGCTCAAAGAGGCGGATGGAATAGTTGGTAGGCAGCTTGATGATGCTGTCATAGGAATAAAGGGTGAACATTTCGCTCAGGCCGATGAGGTACGGCTTCAGCTCGTCGCTGAGGCGGTAGGTCAAAGTGCCGTCCTTGTACTCCACGCTGCTGAGCCAGTGGAGGATCTTGTAGTTGGGCTTGCCTTTCTTATCAGGCACTTCCTTGTCCCGAATGAAGATGACCCGCTGCATGAGGCTGATGTTGATGTCCTGCATGGAGCGGTAGACATTGGTCTTAGGCACCTCCAGAAATTCCGCCAGCTGCGAGACATTGACCTTGTAGGTCCGCAGGTCCTTGTCCCCCTTCATGATCTGGGAGACCGCCAGGCGGATCAGCTTGGATTCCATCAGTGTCAGATCGGACTGCTTGCTCCGCAGCAGCTCGTTGGCCTGCACGATATTGAAGTCCTTGCTGTAACGAATGGCAATGCCGCTTTCTCCGGACAGATTGTCCTCCGGTGTCTCCTGGATCAGCGTATAATTGTCACGCTCCTCAGCGTCTGCATTTACATCCGGGATCTGGATCTGTTTTTCTTCCATGTTCTTCTCCTCTGTGCGGCTTTCTGCAAATTCATTAATTATCATATTCTATTTACGAAAAAGAGTCAACCCAATTTTTCGAAGTTTATGTTTTTTCCTTCCTGCCCCTTCGACCAGCCTGCTGTCTGCCCGGGCAGCCGCCCTGCCCTGCTGCGGCAGCCCTTCTGCTATTCACGAGGTTTTGATCTCTCTCCGGTCTCAAGGGCAGCGCAATGTACGAGGTTTTGATCTCGTTTTGGGGATTTACGAGGTTTTGATCTCTCCCATATCCCGCCGAAGGGCATTTACGAGGCCAATGTCACTCCGGCAGCCTATTTACGAGGTTTTGATCTCGTCTATTGTACCATTTTCGGTATGATCGTTCGAAATTGCTGTTTATCGGTAAGCTCTGTAAAGCATTATTACTTTTCACTGCTTTTTGTGAATTTCAACCCCTCTTATGCGGAGCAGCCCCGTTTTTCCCGCCTCTTTTCCGGCAAAAATCAACGTTTTTCGTAGAAACCGCCCAATCTGACTCTCAATATCTTGTTGCTTTTTTATGAAAGTGAATCACATTTGGTGTCCACCTCCGGCCTCTCCAAGCGTCACCCCATTTACGAGGTTTTGATCTCGTTTTGGGGATTCCGCACGTCGGAGAGAGATACAAACCTCGTGAATCAGCTCCCTGCGCCATGCCAGCAGAGAGATCAAAACCTCGTGCATAAAGCCTCCGGAACTTGTGTGCTGAAGATCAAAACCTCGTATATAGCAGCCCGTCTGAGTGTCGGAGGCGAGATCAAAACCTCGTATATACATTATATATATAGTATATATATTGTCTTTCCTGAGATCAAAACCTCTTAAATCAAGTCTCCCTGGGTGAAAATGCGAGATCAAAACCTCTTAAATCATGCCAGAAACGGCAAGTGGAGAGATCAAAACCTCGTGAATAATGCAGCCTTCCATAAGCAGAATCGGCTCATAGGCGGCTTAAAAGAATCAAAACCTCGTATATACGCGGGCACCGCCCATTTTTTCATTGTTAAAATGTTCTTAAATTAGAAGCTTTTCGAGAAATCGCCTGTGGATCTCCTAAATTTTGTTCCCGGTTTTTTCGTCATTTTTTGAGGGCAAAATTGAGACATTGGCCTCGTAAATCAGCTGATTTCGGTATGAAAAGAGAGATCAAAACCTCGTATCAAAAGATACATCCCTCGTACTTCAGAGATAAAACCCTCGTCTATATACGATACAAACCTCGCAGAAACGAGATACAAACCTCGTACCGGGAGGGGCGATACTTATTAAATAAAAATAATAAAATAGAAAAAGTTCTATAAAAGTAGGAAAAACCGACTGAGGTCCCCTACGGGGACTCAGTCGATCCTGCTTTTCGAAGAAGAAGCTTTCTGATATTTACAGGGAAATACGCTCCTCTGGCTTCCAGTCAGGAAAACAACTCCATTTCCTTCGATCACAGCGGAGAAACAGACTCTCCGGAGCAAGAAGCTGGAAGAGCAGCGCTTCAATTACGCTTTCTATACGTTCGTCTACTCGGATTCCGAGCCTAAAATCTTCAGAACCAGCTATTCTGCCGACACAAACGTGCTGGAACAGGAAAATGCATGGGAGCGCTGACCGAAAAATGGGCTTACAGGCAAAAGAACACAGAGCCAAGATAACGATACTGCCTTGCTCTTTTAGAGTCTCTCGGTTGTTTTACCCTCTTTTTGGCGGCATTTGAGTCATGGGTTCGCAGAAAATCTGTAAAACCCGGTTTAGAACGGTGACAGATCGGTTAAGCTGTTGATAGGACCTGTTCTTTGGCTGCGGAGCATTCGGGAGCGATTTAAATTCCGCTATGCGAGAATAAGTTTACATAAAACTTGGCGCAGAAGCAAACGGACCCCTGGACCGGCAGAAAATTATGCCAAGTTCGTCTTTGTGTTCCAAAAGGGTCTAAAGCCTTGCGACTTCAAGGGCTCAAGAAAGCAAGGGACACAAAAAATTGGAGCAAATGATAGGACACTCAACAAGTAAACGATTACGTTATAGAATTCAGCCAATGCCTCATACTCATAAGAGGTCTTACAAGAAGAATTTCCTTGCGTACAATTGAGACGGCGCTGCCTAAAACAGTAAACCCAAATGAGACGGTCCCTGTAAATACGGGCCATTGCCTGCGGCCTCTCCCCTTCCCGCAAGGAATGACAGTCGAATGACTGGCTTGCGCTTCCACAAAAGCTGCTGATCGACAAAAAGCAAATATCATGTCGAAAAAGGAAATATCAAGGCCAAGCCAATTTTTTATTTCCGATGGTTCGGCGCTCAAAATATATGCAAGATCTCCCAAAAATCAATTCCCAATTCCCTTTTGTGTTCCTGTGCTCTCCTGAGCCCTTGAAATTACAAGACTTTAGAACCTTTATAAAAACAAAGTCGAACTGGGACAAAATAAATACTGAACGGAGAAAATGCAGCCTGCTCGCTTTTGCAGATGCTGCGATCTTCCCCTCGTATTTCCGTGGAGGTATAAAGGCGCGGGAAAGCAACGTGAAGATGGAAACGAAACCCGAAGGAGCGCCCAGATCAGGCACCCCTTCGGGATATTCGGATTCCTTGTTCAGTTTACAGCAGCCCCCGCAGATCCAGATAATCCAGCACAAAACTGGTGCGGACGGCGCCGATGCTTGCGTTCAACCGGCGAGCCAACTCCAGCATGGCCTCCTGAGTTCCCGGCAACAGATACACATTCATCCGATTGGAGCTGAGATTGACGGCGTGATTTTTGGTCAGGGTGTAGATCTCAGCCATTTCGTGCAGCTCATAGTCCGCAGGCAGGTCTGCCAGGGTCTCCTCCATGATCACCGTCAGCATTTTCGGGACGGAATACCGGTTTTCCGCAGCCAACTGCCGCAACCGGTCCATCAGACCGATATTTACCCGCATTTTCACGGGGACACGCTGCTCCGGGCCTTTTGGACGGGCCATTACTGTCCGTTCCGCAGGAGATCGGCCAGCTCCGCGGCCTCCTTGGCCAGCTTATCCAGACTTTCGACAATGGAACCGTCCCCATCGGCAGCGTCCATTTTCCGCAGAGAATTCAGCCGCCGCTTGCTGGAGGTGATTTTAGAGAGGTCAAACGTGACCTTCTCATACTTTCGGATCAGCGTGGCCTTTTGGGTGCGGACCGCCACATCTCCGGCGGGCTTGGCGTGAACCGGCGGAATAATGGCTTCTTCCAGCCGGGCCAGCTCCGCTTCCCGGCCATTGGTCATGCGGGCGGCCTGAGCGGCCCGGTCCGTGATCCGGGTGACATAGGTATGCTCCAGAGCCTTGTCCCCATTGGACATCTGAATGGCCTTATTGATGGCATTTACATAGAGAACCTGCTCGCTGGGTTCCAGCGGGCAGAGCGACAGGGCCTGTGCGTGAGAAATGGTGCCATTTTGGAAGAATTCCTTCACATCGTCGATCAAGGACTTGTCAAACTGGGTGTAACGCTGGACCGTGGAGTCCGTCATCTGGGTGCGGGACTTGAAATACGCCTCGGCAGCCCGGCGATCTACCTGAAATTTCGCCTGCAAATTGTCCAAATACCGGGAAATGCAGGCCTGAATGGTCTTTGCATCACCAGAAAGGCCGCGAACCATGATATTTGCCTCATCCAGAATGATGAGTTCGGACAGTTCGTCCAGTCCGGTGTAGGTTTGGGCCTGCACCCGATCCCATTTATGAGCCTTCTGGCCGGTGGGATCGCTTTCCTGCTCCCGTTTTTGTAGCAAACGCAGGGCTTTCACCCGGCGTTCACCGGAAAGCAGCATAAATGTGCCATCCTCCCGCTGACTGACCACGATGTTGTGCAGCAGGCCATTGCGCTCGATAGCGTCCGCCAGCTGCTGGATGCTCTCGTCATCATCGTTGCAGGACCAGAGGTTATGGGGGTTAAATTCAATGTTTCGCAGGAGGATCCGGGTCAATTCCGTGCCTTCGTTCTGAAAGGACATGGCGATCTCCGTTTTTGCCAAATGATTTTTGGTCGATAATTCCTGGGAACCCTGGGGAATTTGGCTTTTCAGCTTATCAAGCTTACCCATTATTCGTCAGCCTCCTTTTTTGCCAGACGCTGTTTGATCTCGTTCCAGAGCTGCATATAGTCCACGGAAGGATTGGATTTCTTGGAGTAGAGCACCACCGGTACGGCGGCGATGGTGCTTTCCGGCACGGCGCTGCCCTTGCGGATGCCGGTTTTGAAGAGAACAGAAGCATATTCCGGGTTTTCCTCGAACATCTGCCGCACCAGATTGACGGCAGCCGTCCGCTCCACCTGGGTCAGAACCACGCCTAAAATGTCGATTTTGACATCTTCCCGGGTCTCAAGATCCAAAATCATGGCCAAAGTGGTCTCAAAACCCTCCAAAGAGAAGTTATCGCACCGGACAGGGATCAAAACCTCGTCGGCGCAGAACAGGGCGCTCATGGTGAGATTGTCCCGGGCGGGAGGGGTGTCGATGACGATATAATCATAATCATCGTTGATATTGGCCAGACAGTGGATCAGGAAGGTGTAGTTCTTCATTTTGTATTCGTCCGCCAGCAGATCCAGCTGGTGAACGGCACGAGGCGTCTGAGCAGTGCTGGGGATGATATGAACGCCCTCTACGTTGGTGGGGTGGATGTAGGGAGCCAGATCCATCCCGCCCAGATCGAAGTTCATGAACATATTCACCAGGCCGTGACCCTTGTAGAAGTTCTCGGCCTTCTTGTGCTGGGTCAGCATGTAGGTAGTGTTGGCCTGCTGGTCCATATCCACCACCAGGACCCGTTTTCCCTCGGCGGCCATCAGAGCCGCCAGATTGACTACTGTAGTTGTTTTGCCGGTACCGCCCTTTTCGATGGCGGTTGTCAGGATCAGAGACATAAAACCCCTCCGTTTTGCGTGTTTCGGGAGATTTACCCCCGGTTTTGCGGTATTTTTTACGTTCTCATTATAGCCTGCTTATCATAATACTGTCAATATAAAGCCGCACATTTCTCGGACTTTTTCCAAAAGAAACTCAAATGACACGGACCCTATAAATAGTGGCAAGGAGTGTAGAACCTAAATGAGACGGACCCTATAAATAATAGTCAAGAGCAGAAAGCCCAAATGAGACGGTCCCTGCAAATCCGCCTGATCCCGCAGCGGAGTGGGGGATAGCCTCATCATATCACTTAATGCCCGACATTTTTTGTCGGAGATTGACGGCTGGGCTTTCAGCAGAGCAGGGGAGGTCTCAAAACAATATGTTAAAAAATTAACGAGCAAAGGTAAGGTCGATCCCGCTGCCCCGCACACGCCTGTTTCCCTTCGGAAACAAATCGTGGAAACCGCAGCCACTTTGTTGTATACTATACAAAAAACCAGCAGGGAAGGAGGGGAGCGCCATGCTTACCGAACAGCTGACCGCCGACGCGGCAGCGCTGCATCAGGCTATCCTGCGCCACGGCGGCGAGGTCTCCCCGTTCTTCTGCGGAAAAGAGCTGGGCTGGGAGCACCGCCGCATCGCCCGGGCCATGGAGGAGCTGGTGGCCGCTGGGATCATAGACCCTGCAGCCGCCGTCCTGCCAAAGCCCCTGAAACAGCGCAAAACCTACGATTTCCCGGAAATTCAGGCTATTTTGGCGGACTTTCCGGCCTTTGCCCGGGCCGTACACGCCGTGGAACACGCCGCAGGCCGCCGCCTGCCCACGGCGGATCTCAGCGCCCTGACGGAGCTGTTCGACTTCCACGGCCTGTCTCCGGAGGCGCTGGAGCTGCTGACTGCCCAGTGCTGCGACGAAGCCATCCTCCGGGGCGAGGAGCGCCCCACGGCCCGGCGCATCGAAAAGCTGGGCCTGGAATGGGCCCGTCT
>OGJU01001639.1_pt1 | contig 13507 bp, 8 predicted proteins | sample 1572251 | NCBI WGS metagenome assembly OGJU01 (sample SAMEA2582144, study PRJEB24529) | metagenome | biome: Human gut stool | place: China | collected 2011
GATCGCTACAGGTATTGCCGTTATCGACCTGAACAACACGTTGGTAACCGGACAGAAGATACCGTTCTTCGCTGACCCTGATCAGCCTTTCAACCAGGTAATGGCAATGGTAGCCCTGCGTGCCCAATCGGATAAGATCATCCTCGGTGGTATGGGTATGACCAACGACGACTACCTGTTCTTTAAAAATACATTTAGCAACGCCGGCGCACTCGACCGTATCGTGAGCTTTATCAATACAACCGAAGACCCGTCCGTAGAACGTATCCTTATTCCGGATATGGCTCTTTGTGCGGCTGAATACTTTGCTGTTCAGAAGAACGAAAAGGTTTTGGTACTGTTGACTGACATGACCAACTATGCGGATGCTCTGGCCATCGTATCGAACCGTATGGATCAGATTCCTTCGAAGGACTCCATGCCGGGTTCCTTGTATTCCGATTTGGCAAAGATCTATGAAAAAGCAGTACAGTTCCCTGCCGGTGGTTCTATCACCATTATTGCGGTAACAACCCTGTCGGGTGGCGATATTACGCACGCTGTGCCTGATAATACCGGTTATATCACCGAAGGTCAGTTATACCTGCGCCGCGATAGTGATGTCGGTAAGGTTATCGTCGACCCGTTCCGAAGCTTGTCCCGTCTGAAACAGTTGGTAACAGGAAAGAAGACACGCGAAGACCACCCGCAGGTGATGAATGCCGCCGTCCGTCTGTATGCCGATGCTGCCAACGCAAAGACAAAGATGGAGAACGGTTTCGACCTGACAGACTACGACAACCGTACGCTTTCTTTTGCAAAGGATTATTCAGAAAAGCTATTGGCTATCGATGTAAACCTCGACACAACCGAAATGCTCGATGTGGCATGGGGCTTGTTCGGCGAATACTTCAAGCCGGCTGAAGTGAATATCAAGCAAGAGTTGGTAGACAAATACTGGAAGAAATAAGGAGGTCTTATGACCGTCCCATTCGGATGAAAATATAATTTCTTTCGAGAGAAAATAAAGTTCCGTCCGAATGGAATATAAAACGATATAATATGGCAATAAAGTTTCAATATAATAAAACCTCTCTTCAGCAATTGGAAAAGCAACTGAAGATGCGCGAGCGTTCCCTGCCTACGATCAAGAGCAAGGAAAGTGCGTTGCGTATCGAAGTGAAGCGGACCAAGGATGAAGTGACGAAATTGGAACTTCAGCTGGAACAGGAGATACAGAGCTACGAAAATATGGTGGCTTTGTGGAATGAGTTCTCTCCCGAACTGATCGCTGTAAAGGATGTGACGCTCACGACGAAGAAAATCGCCGGGGTGATCGTTCCTGTCCTCAACGAGATACAGTTCGAGATCGGACATTACAGTCTCTTTAATTCCCCTGCCTGGTTTACCGATGGTGTCGAACTGCTGAAGCAGTTGGCGCGTACCGGGATAGAAGCAGAGTTTTCGGGAATGCAGCTGGAGTTGTTGGAGCCTGCCAGGAAGAAGACTACTCAAAAGGTGAACCTTTTTGAGAAGGTACAGATCCCCGGCTATAAAGATGCGATCCGGAAAGTGAAACGGTTTATGGAGGACGAAGAGAGCCTCTCCAAGTCGTCACAGAAGATCATGCGGGCTAACCAGGAAAAGCGTAAAGCGAAAGAAGAACATAAAGAGGAGGCTGGCGTATGATAGTAAAGATGAGCAAGTATGCCTTTATGGTATATCATAGGGAATATGATACGTTTCTGGCCCACCTGGGCGACCTGGGTGTTGTGCACGTGAAGGAAAACAAGTCTATTCTCGATAATGCGGAACTTCAGGATATTCTGGCTATACGGAAGCGTGTCAATCTGTTAATGCGTTTCTTCAAGAACCTAAATAGTCAGTCGAAAGATGTTCAGTTGGCACCTGCCCGTGAACTGGACAAGAAAGCCGGAATGAAGTTGGTACAGAAAATAGAAGGATTGCAGGATAAGAAAGTGCAGCTCCAGTCTGTTAAGGCATCTCTTGAAAAGGATATTGCCTATATGGAGATCTGGGGTGATTTCAGTTGGGCTAACTTCAATCGTTTGAAGAAGGCTGGATATGATATTACGTTCTGGACTTGTCCGACCGCTAAGTATGAACCGAAATGGGGAGACGAGTATAATGCTGTGTTGATCAATAACTTCCAGTCGGTAACTTATTTTGTTACAATAACAAAGGAAGGTACACATATCGATATAGATGCGGAGCGTCCGAAGATGCCGGACAGAGGTTTGCAAAAACTGAATGCTCGTCTCGATCTGTTACAGCAGGAAATGAAAGCATTGGATGCCGAAATGAAAAAACTGGCTGCATCCGATTATAATACCCTCGACCTGTTCGATAAGAACCTGCAAAACGAGTTCAATCTGTCGAATGTATTGGTGCAGACAGACCGTCAGGCAGGGGAAAAGCTGATGTTGCTGGAAGGCTGGGTTCCGACCGAGAAAGCCCGGGCAATGGAAGAAGCGCTGGAAAAGGATAATTACTTCTATCAGGCACAGGAGATAGAAGAAGGTGACAAGGTACCTGTTGAAGAACGGTAAGTTTGCCAAGCTATACGAACCGATCACCCGGATGTTCTCTTTGCCTAACTATGGCGAGTTCGACCCGACACCATTCTTTGCCCCATTCTTTATGCTGTTCTTCGGACTTTGTTTCGGTGACGGCGGATACGGGTTACTGGTAATGATAGCCTGTACGATCCTGAAACGGAAAGTCAATCCGGACTTCAAACCGTTCCTGAGTCTGTTCCAGTATGCCGGATTGGCAGCGCTGATCGTCGGTACATGTACAGGTTCGTTCTTCGGTATCGCTTTGGTCGACATACCTGCTTTTGCTTCGGTAAAAGACTACTTTGTATCGAGCGATAACCTGATGACGTTCTCTATCATAATCGGATTGGTGCAGATCTTGTTCGGAAAGACAATTGCTGCGCTGAAGATCATGTCTCAGAAAGGGAAGAAATATGGTATTGCACCGTTGGCATGGGTATTCATTATCCTGGCATTGTGTCTGGTATTCGGCTTGCCGATGCTGAATGTACAGTTGCCCGAAATGGTGAAAAATGTATTCCTGGTAATAGCCGGGCTTGGATTGCTGGTCGCTTTCCTTTACAATACGCCGGGCAAGAATATCTTCCTGAACTTCGGTACAGGTCTTTGGAATACCTACAATATGGCTTCCGGGTTGTTGGGTGATACTTTGTCTTATATCCGTCTGTTTGCGATCGGTCTGACCGGTGCGATCCTGGGTGGCGTATTCAATTCGCTGGCTGTGGATATGACAGAAGGAATGAACATCGTATTGCGTGTGATCTGCATGTTGCTGATCCTTTTGGTCGGCCATGCGATCAACATCGGTCTGTGTACTATCAGTTCGCTGGTTCACCCGCTTCGTCTGATCTTCGTGGAGTATTATAAGAATGCAGAGTTCGAAGGCGGCGGTAAGGCGTACGAACCTTTTAAGAAAGCATAAACAAAACGTGATTTAAATAATAACAAAAGAATAATTAAACAAACAAATTTCATTATGGAACCAATTTTATTAGCTTATCTGGGTATTGCGTTGATGACAGGTTTAACCTTTATCGGCAGTAGTTATGGTGTAACAATCTGCGGTAACGCAGTAGTAGGAGCAATGAAGAAGAACCCGGATGCACTGGGTACTTACATCGCATTAAGTGCGTTGCCTTCTTCACAGGGTTTGTACGGATTCGTGGGTTATTTCATGATGCAGAAATTCCTGGTTGACAGCATTACAATGTTGAATGCAACAGCTATCTTCGGCGCAGGCTTGGTATTAGGTTTTGCAGGTTTGTTCTCTTCTATCCGTCAGGCAGAAGTTTGTGCAAACGGTATCGCCGGTGTAGGTGCAGGTCACAACGTATTCGGTGCAACAATGGTTATGGCCGTATTCCCTGAGTTGTATGCAATTTTGGCTTTGCTGGTTGTTATCCTGATCGGCGGAACTCTTCCGGTATAATAGTAAGTAGTTAACAATATCTTAATCCCCTGCTTTATCGGTCGATAGAGTAGGGGATTTTTTTATTCTTTCATTTGAGAAACAAAATATTTATATACTTTTGCATGAAAGCAAGCAAACAATATAACACAATTTGTAAAATATGAAAATACATCTACTTTTAGTCGCGTCAGGACTTCTTCTTTCTTTTGGCGCAAGTGCGCAAACAACTTCGGCAGACGATCCGCTACCGGGTTATACGCAGGCTGAACGTTTTGCGGGTAATAAATTATCGACTATGTTGTTTTCCACTTCGGTGGACCCGCATTGGTTTAAGGCAGGGAACTGCTTCTGGTATGAATATAAAACAGGAAACGGCAATGTCTGGTATGTGGTTGATCCTTCCGCAAAGACGAAACGTCCTTTGTTCGATCAGGATAAGCTCGCGGCCGAATTGACTGAGATCGTTAAGGATCCGTATACGGCTCAACAGTTGCCTATCCAGAAGTTGGAGACGGGAGAGGACGGACGTACTTTTACTTTCCAAATTACCTCTTCACAAGACGCCAAAAAGGACAGCACGGATAAAGACAAAAAGACGAAAAAGGAGGTATTCTATTTCTCCTATGATTATCCGACACGTAAATTGACCTATCTGGCAGACAAAAAAAAGGATACGGAATATCCAAACTGGGCCTCTATCTCACCGGACGGTAAAACCGTTGTCTATGCCAAAGACCTGAATCTGTATCGTATGTCGCGTGAAGACTACGAGAAACTGAAGAAAGATGATAAAGACAGTACGGTCACAGAGATACAACTGACGACAACCGGTGTAAAAGACTTCGGTTTCGGTCAGCCTTACAGTCTTCTGAATACAGATACCTTATGTAACGGTAAAAGGAAGAACCCGGGTTATCTGTTATGGTCGCCCGATTCCCGTCATTTTGTAATCTCTATTTCAGATAACCGCAAGGTGAAAGACCTGTGGGTGATCAATGCTATGGCCACTCCGCGACCGACATTAGAGACTTATAAATACCAGATGCAGGGTGAAAAGGAAGCTCCTGTTACTCATCTGTCTCTGTTTTCCATGAGTAACGACTCTTACAAAGAGATCAATACGCAAGCATTCAAAGACCAGACAATACGTATGGCTTATCGGCCCCGCCTGCATAAACAGCGTGATATGAAAGAACTGCCCAGTATTTGGTTGGGTGATAATAACCGTTTCTTCGTTACCCGTTCCAGTCGTGACCTGCATCGCATCGGTGTACGTACTTATACGATCGGCGAAGACTTTATCAGTCCGATTATCGAAGAACGTATGAATACGTATATCGAACTCCGTCCACTAGCTGCTGTTAATAACGGAAAAGAACTGATCCATTGGAGCGAACGCGACGGTTGGGCGCATCTGTATCTTTATGACGACAAAGGTAATCTGAAGAACCGCATCACATCAGGCCCTTGGCATGTAGACCAGATCGTGAAGGTCGACGAAGCCAAACGCGTTGTCTATTTCCTTGCCAACGGAAGAGAAAAAGGGGAGAATCCTTATTATGAACATCTTTACCGGGCTAACCTCGACGGAAGCGGTTTGCAGATGGTTTCTGCCGGCGATTATTTCCCTGATGTCCGTGTAGGTGATAACGCCCAATTCATCGTCCATAATTATTCCCGTATCAACACTGTTCCGAAATCGGATCTGTTGGATAACACCGGTCGTAAAGTGATGGAACTGGAAGAAAGCGATTTCTCGCAACTGGTTGCTGCCGGTTACCAGTTCCCGGAACCGTTCAAGGTAAAAGCAGCCGATGGTGTAACGGATCTTTACGGTGTCATGTATAAGCCTTTCAATTTCGATTCGACAGCAGTATATCCTATTATCGACTACGTTTATCCAGGTCCGCAGGTTGAAGCGACACGCTATCCGTTTACCCGTATGAGCGTCCGTACCGACCGTTTGGCACAGGCTGGCTTTATTGTCGTATCAGTCGGTAACCGCGGCGGCCATCCGAGCCGTTCGAAATGGTATCATAACTTCGGATACGGAAATCTGCGTGATTATGGACTGGCTGATCAGAAAGCTGCTATTATCCAGTTGGCGGATAAACATAAATACATTGATATCCACCGTGTCGGTATTCACGGACACTCGGGTGGTGGTTTTATGTCGACTGCAGCTATCCTGCAATATCCTGATTTCTTCAAGGTGGCCGTATCTTGTGCCGGTAATCATGATAATAAGATTTATAACCGTTGGTGGAGTGAAACGCATCATGGCGTAAAAGAAGTGGTATCAGAAAAAGGCGATACGACATTTACATACAGTATCAAGAGTAATCCCGAACTGGCCAAGCAGTTGAAAGGGCATCTGCTGCTGGTTCACGGAGATATCGACAACAACGTGCATCCGGGTAACACGATGCGTGTGGTAGACGGACTGATCCGTGCCAATAAACGTTTCGATATGTTGCTGTTGCCGCAACAGCGTCATGGTTTCGGTGATATGGATGAATACTTCTATTGGCGTATGGTCGATTACTTCTCAGAACATTTGCTGGGAAAATCGGATAAGTCGGTGGACATTCCGAAACGATAAAAAACCAAGAGGCTCCTGTATAGAATGCAGGAGCCTCTTTTTACATAAATAGACATTGTTATTTGGTTCCTCGCGGATGAAATAACAGAAGGGGGTACAGGTCTCCGACCACAAAAATGGAACATAGATAGAGAAAAATAATCCAATAAAAAGGAAGAAGAGGAAGAAAAACGACCTCTTTTAGTTTATTAACTAAGTAATTTAGTTTCCAAACTAAAACATTTAGTTACTTTGCCCGAAACAACAGGAATTATGAAACGACTGACTGCAAAAGAAGAAGAGATCATGGGCTATTTCTGGGAGAAAGGTCCTCTTTTTGTAAAACAACTGCTGGAATATTATGAGGAACCTAAACCTCATTTCAATACATTATCGACGATTGTCCGGGGATTGGAGGATAAAGGATTCCTTTCACATAACACTTTCGGCAATACTTATCAGTATTATGCCGCCGTTAGTGAGACAGAGTACAGCAAAGGTACATTGAAGAATGTTATTGCCAAATATTTCAATAACTCTTATCTGGGCGTTGTTTCTTCCCTGATTAAGGAGGAAGATATCTCTGTGGATGAACTTCGGAAGTTGTTGGACGAAGTGGAACAAGGAAATAAAAACTGACAATTATGGGAGACTTCTTTGTTTATATCCTTAAATCGTCTGTATGTCTGGCAGCTTTTTATCTGTTCTACAGACTGTTGTTAAGCCGTGAAACGTTTCACCGCTTTAACCGGATTGCCTTGTTAGGGGTAATCATTCTTTCCGTTGCCATTCCATTTATCCGTATTATGACCGATGAACCGGTTGCCATACAGCGCCCCTTGCAGAATCTGGAATATCTCTTACAGATGGCGCAAATGCAGACTGAGATACAGGTAAAGACCTCTCAGTCATTCTGGCTTCCGTTACTGTTTGTAGTTTATCTGGTAGGCTGTGTTTTCTTTTTTGCCCGCTTCCTTTATTCGACAATCCGCATATGCCGGATGATCGGGATGGGAGAGAAGCAGGTACTTCCCGATGGTAGCAAACTGGTGGTTACGGATGAGACTGTATGTCCGTTCAGTTGGATGGGATACATCGTCATTTCGCAAAAAGATATGGAAGAAAGCGGTGAAGAGATACTGACGCATGAGATGGCGCATATCCGTGCCCGTCATTCTGTCGATATGCTGATCTGTAGCTTTTGTGTCATTCTTCAATGGTTCAATCCTGCTGTCTGGTTACTAAAACAGGAATTGGAGAATATTCATGAATACGAGGCTGATGAAAGTGTGATCAATCATGGCATCGACGCGAAACATTATCAATTATTATTAATAAAAAAAGCTGTTGGTTCACAGCGCTTCACTTCTATGGCCAACAGCTTTAATCACAGTAAACTAAAAAAACGAATTACTATGATGTTAAAACGAAAATCGAATCCGTGGGCGAGATTAAAGTATCTCTATGTACTTCCGCTGACAGCTGTAGCGGTTGTAGCTTTTGCCCGTCCCGAAATCTCTCGTGAACTGGGAAAGATTTCAAGTGCCAAAATTAGCGAAATTGTTCCGGTTAAGGAAGTTATCGAGCCTAAAAAAGCTGAACCGGTAGTCGAGGTTGTCCCTGCCCCTGTAGAGAAACCTGCCATAAAAGAGGTGGTGGCATCTGCCCCTCAAGTGGTAAAAGTAATAAAGACGGAAGCGAGGGCAAATAAGGACTCTGTTACACAGGAAAAAGAGAAAACGGAAAATCCGCTGGAGGTTATGCAACAACAACTGGATAATTTCTCGAAAGACGCCGAAGATCGGATGAGAAATATCAAACAGAGAGTAGAGATGTCTCGTAACCTGATCCTGATTGATAATGAAGTAGCTACTTATGAGGAGCTGTATAAAGTGAGTCCGGAGAACATTCATAGTTTTAGTATGAGTCCAAAAGATAAGAGTGAAGAAATCCTGACTAAATATAATGCTTCGGACAAGCAAGGTGTGATCTCGGTCGTTACTAAGGGTGCTATTGCTTCCGGTAAAATAAAAGAGGACGATGTAAAGGTGGTCGGTTATGGTCGTTTGTCTGATCGTCTGCCTGGGGACGTAAAAATCCGTATCAGGGACGGACAGATCGGAAAAGAGAAGCCTCTCATAATTATTGACGGAGTAGAACAAATAAAGGATGATGCTATAGATAAGTTGAATCCTAATATTATTGAATCTATATCTGTGTTGAAGGATGAATCTTCAGTAAAATTATATGGAGAGAGAGGAAAAGACGGTGTTATTCTGATAACAACGAAAAATGCATCCACAAAGAAGAAGTGAAATGATGAAGACCTATTTATATCAGGCAGCTTTTGCCGCCTGTCTTTTTCTTACCGCCTGCAATGAAAGTAAGACAACGGATGGAGAAATAACCGTAATCCCTGTAGGAGCCGCTCTCGACGCTCCTTCCGGATTGAAAGCTTCCGACTATTTCAAACAAGTATCTTATGTGGCGTTGGAAACGAATGACAGTTGTTTGGTAGGGCAGAATCCGTCCGTGAAGATCCTACATGACAAATTGTTGGTGACAACTGCTCAAAAACAATGTTTTCTGTTTGACAGGGCAACCGGTCGCTTCTTAACCTCTGTGGGGCATGTTGGCAATGATCCGGAAGGATATAGCGATGTGAGAGGGTGTTGGCTGGACTATCCGAATAACCGGATTTATTTTAGCGGTTGGAATGAGAAACTTATTATTTATAATGCTGATGGTTCTTATTACGGAGAAAAGAAAACTCCGGTTAATACTTCTGTATTTCCTGCCTTTACAGTCTTTAATTATTTAGATAATCAGACACTTGTCGCTCATTCTACGGCAGGTAACGGTGATCCCGACCGGGTGATTGTATTCCGTGATACAATGATCATTAATCAGTTTTTACCATCCGGCAAAGATACGATGTCATTGAAGGTGAATCCAGATGATATAGAATCACTCAGTGTCACTCATAGTAAAGGTTTTGGCGGTGGTATGATTATTATAAGTTATAAGGATGGAAAAATGGCTGCTTATCCGGTAAGTGACCGTTTCTTCTGGCACCAGGGGAAAGATTTGTTCTTTATGGAACAATTCAATGATACAATTTATCAGGTAACGGCAGATGCTTTATTACCTGTCCGTCGTTTGGATATGGCATCTTATTATTGGAATCCAAAGGAACGTTTCAATAAGGAAAAGACTCATGTAGCTTATCCGACAGAAATGTTGGAAGGGAAAGATGTTTTTCTTTTACGTTTCATTGTGGATCTGTATAAGGATAAGCTTATTTATAATGCTATGTTCGATAAGAAAAGTGGAATAGTCAAAGTCGCTAAATATGACACCGCTTTTGAAAACGATCTGGACGGTTTCCTTTCTTTACAACCTGAATCAGTTTCTCCCGATGGCGAGTTTGCTCAGATCATTTCGGCAGATCAGGTCGTTTCATGGTTTGAAGAGAATGGAGATAAAAATGATTTACCGGAGGAAGTCACAGCTTTAAGAAAAGTAGGCGAAGAAGATAATCCGGTCGTGATTATTATGGAGTAAAATGTGAATGTACAACACCTGCATGAAATACCGAAGAGGAATGAATACGAAAGATTTATGACATATTGTCTGGAGCCAGTTTCCTTATAGGGGAACTGGCGTTTCCACATTTGGAAACCAGCGTTTCCTGCCTGGGAAATTACAGTTTCCTGGCTAGGGAACTGGCGTTTCCTTATTAAAAAAAATCAGGAAACCGCAATTGGCTGGAAATCAGCCAGTTATCCTTTTTCTCTTTCATGCTATTTAAGGTCTGTGGTCTCTGTTATTACCAGCCAAAATGTCCGGTTTGTATTCTTTAGGACAAGATATAAATGTTCTCAAATGAAACAGGTGACGCCGATTCCTATATCAGCGTCACCTGTAATGTGTTAATATGTTGTCGGTTAAATGAAGGAATAACGAAGCGGTGCTATTCCCGGAAGAAATTTATGATTTACTCCCTGACAATCTGGTGAATTTGTGCCGGAGTTTTACCTGCCGGAGTGATTATCAGCGTTTGCATATCATCAAATGAAATTTTGTTCAGCTTCACATAGCCGACGTAGCCACAATATAGCATATTGTTTTCGCCGTCATTGTTGACACCGGAGATGGAAACCATACTATCGTTATTGCCGGACAAGAAGAATTCGATATACTTGTCTACACCGTTACATTTCACTTCAACCTTTTCGCCCGGTTTCAACGTTTTATAAGTACTCAGATTGAGATCGTACATCATCAATTCTTCGTTGATTTCTGGTGCTTCCTTTGTCTTTACGGAAAAAGCGGCAACCTTCAGTTCCATCTGTTTGCCGGAATTGTTGCGCATCCGGACAAAATGAGCGTTCAGAGGAATTGTAGTAACGGTGAATTTTGTCCGGTCGGCAGGAATATCAGAAAGGATAGTCCATGTCTTACCGTCTTCCGACCATTCGAATACACGTCCGTCCACATTACTTTGAGGTAAATTGAACGTGAAAGATTCGGCGTCCTTTTGTATTTCCCATCCGAGGCCGAGATACTGGTTAGGTTCGACTTTTACCACTTCAAGCATGGGGACATAGGCTATCAGATTCTCGTCTTCCGACCAGGGTTGGTTTTTCAACTGATCTATATTAGTAATGGTAGAAGCTGTGCTAACTCTTATTTCGTTGGAAGGTGTATCGGCTGTCGAAAGTAGGTTGCGGCTGGTCTGTCTGTATAAACCTTCAATAAGCGGCATCAGGACTCTTGAACCTACTTTTACACCTTTCTGATACGGATTCTGGTTAAAAGTACGGTTAACCAGTTTCATACTGTCCATAACGGCAGATACTTCGAGGAAACGTTGCCAGGTGTTCTGGCGGTCTTTTTCATACCAGGCGTGAGCCATACGCAGAGCATTGGAACCGCATCTTCCGAGTAACTCGAACTGCATAAGCCAAGGATTGATTTCTTTAATCAGTGCCTTATTGTCTCCCTGATTGTATATCAACTCGGGAGCAGCCTGTATCTGTGCGAATAAGGCACCCAGTTGGTTTGCATCTCTTTCGCCGAACTGTCCGTTGCGGTAACCGGTAAGGAATTTGTCGGCCTGTGCCTGGTAGCGGGTAGATTCCTCACGGCGATATAAATGACCGTTAGGTCCCGGATCGCTATTATTCTCACAGAATGTCTTGAAGGCGATGGCTGCTTTGGGGACTAAATATTCGCAAGCCTTTTCCCAAGCCAGTTGCGGGTCGTAACTGTGTATATTCCAGCTATACATGGCAACACCGAACAAGGCGACTTTGGAGGCTTCAGCGCGTTCCATCGGGTTAGCAACGAAACCGGACATCGCATTGGAAGCCTGAGTGTCCAGACCATAAGCGGGTCCCATCAAAAGGTGGTCACGGCAGTAATCGCTTACCGGGAAGTTCCACCAGATATAGGCAGGACGGCGGATACGCTTGTTGACCCATTCAAGACCTTCCAGGGTAATATCGTCTACAACACGATTCCCGGTCCACATGATATGGACAGCCGGGTGAAGTTGTTCGCCCAGGATATCGAGATAATCGGTCCGTGCCCATGAACGGTTGTATTCGGTCGGACACATGATTAATGGCTGTATGTCGCTTTTCTTTTCAATAAATTCTTTCTGGATGAAGTTCATCAGGCCAGCTTGTTTGGCTGCGTTTGTTCCTTCACCGGAAATGTCGTCAAAGAAGACAGCGAAAGCACGTACACCGAGGTCGTACATTTGTTCGAACTTGGGGATCACGTTGTTACTGTCGGTTGCTTTCCATTTGATATCCTGTCCCGGATGGATTGCCCAGACGAAGTCTACCTTGTTGCGGGCAGCTTCGGTTGTCAGTTCTTTAATCTGCTTTGCCTGGTCGGCAGGATAGGGTTCACGCCAGTTGGCACTGTGGAAAGGATCGTCTTTCGGACCATAGATGTAAGTATTCATCTTAAACTGGCCGTAGAAACGAAGTTGGCTGATACGGTCGTCATGGCTCCAGGGAGTACCGTAGAAGCCTTCGACAGTTCCCCGATGGAGTACGTCAGGATAGTCGGTAATCGTACATAACGGAAGTGTGCGTTTGCCTGCTTCATTGTAGCCGACCAGTTGTTTGAGTGTTTGGGCGGCATAGAATAATGAACGGTCGTCCACAATTTCGATAGTGATTTTCTTCTTTGAAATATCCAGGATATAAGCACCTGAACGTTCCATTTCGGGTGTTCTGGCTTTCAGCTTTTTGACTTCCAGCGGTAATGACTTGCCTGATTGGACGAAAGGCAATGCTTCTTTCAGTATTTTCACTGCGTCGGCGTCCGGATTGCTGATACCTTGTAATGTATATCCATGAGACGGCACATATTGCTGGTTGGATATAACAATTTGTTGTGGTTGGGGATATAACTCGAGAGATAAGCTTTGCGCGTAAGTAAATCCCGGAATACAACATAATAATAGTGTCAGGAGTAGATTTGCTAGTATTTGCATAGATCAACGGTTTAAGATATTAATATTTGACTGTAAAGTTATTATTATTCAACAAAAAAACAAGGATGGAACAGTAGAATTATCTCGTTTCATCCTTGTTTAAATTACTGATTGTATTCGCTTAGTTAATTGACAATAACAATGTTTTGCCGGACTGATTTCCCCATTCGGTCAACAGGGAGCGCAAGTTGCCGAATTCAGCGGGAGTATAGAGCTGTTTGTTCAGTAGCAAAGAGCGTTCTACCTCTGCGTTGTTTCCGTTTTGCTTAACGGAGATGACTACCTTACCGGCAGCGTTTTCAATTGTTTTAACTGCTTCCGGAGTAGCTAGTTTCATCCCTTCCGGTACTTGAACGGTATAGGTATACCGTTCGTTTGCTTTGCAGGGCAACAGCAGGTTTTCCTTGCGGCTACTGTTCATATTGCAGTAGTAACTATGTGCC
>OGJU01001646.1_pt1 | contig 13488 bp, 14 predicted proteins | sample 1572251 | NCBI WGS metagenome assembly OGJU01 (sample SAMEA2582144, study PRJEB24529) | metagenome | biome: Human gut stool | place: China | collected 2011
AATGATGCCAGGAGAAGCAATTCCTATACCGGCAATCTTCTCCGCAGGAAGAGGGAGATTTTGTAAAGCATTTTTTAAAAGCTGGCTGACGCTGCGCACATTATCATCATAATCATTATAAACAGTACGGTCGGAAGAAGAGAAAATCATCTTACCTCGGTAATCAGTGACACACAGATGGCGGAAGGTACGCCGTATCTCCAAACCGATAAAATATCTTGAATCAGGGATGATATCAATGGGGCTTGCCTTGCGCCCCAGAGAATTGGAGGGTTGGGCTGCGTTCTTGACATTATCTACAATACCAAGCTCTATCAGGCTGTTTACATTTGTAGTGATAGTAGGAACAGTAAGCTCTAGGCGTTCTGCAATCTCAGAACGAAGAATGGGACCATGCATATATATCATTTTCCGGATCAAGCTCTGGTTATGGATTTTAATACGGGGTAGGTTTCCTCCTTGCATATATTTTCCTCCTGAATACATAATTACTAATTTTTTTTGTTTTAATTTGTCACTATTTCATATTTTAGTATAGCATATTATATGCTATAATCAAGGAAAAATATTAGTTAATTAATTTAAATAAATAAAAGGAGAATATATGAAAGCAATAATTTTAATGTTTGATTCTTTAAGAAAAGATATGTTGTCCTGCTATGGGGGCAGTGTAAAGCTACCAAACTTTGAAAGGCTGGCAGCACATACTGTGAAGTATGAACACTGCTATGCAGGAAGCCTGCCTTGTATGCCTGCAAGACGTGAGATTCATACAGGACGATATAATTTTTTGCACCGCAGTTGGGGACCTCTGGAGCCTTTTGATGCTTCCATGCCGGAGATATTAAAAAATAACGGTATCTATACACATCTTACAACCGACCATTACCATTATTTACAGGATGGGGGTGCAACCTATCATAGCAGATATAATACTTGGGAATGTTACCGGGGACAGGAAAGTGATGCATGGGCAGCGGATATGACGGTATCTGAGGAAGAATTTGCACCTACGCAGTTAAGCCCACAGCAGACCTTGGGCAAAGCAAGGGAAATGAGAAAAACCAGTGGATGGCAGAATTATAAGAACAGGCAAAGAATACATGGGGAAGAGGATTATCCTATGGTGCATACCTTTCAGAATGGTATTTCTTTTCTGAAAGAGAATTACCAATATGATAACTGGATGCTTCAGATAGAGACCTTCGATCCTCATGAGCCTTTTGATTCACCAAGTGAATGTCAGGCGAACTTCTTGTCACCGGATGAAATGTGTAGTCCTGACTGGCCGCCTTATGCGCAGGTATCAGAAGACTCCGAGGTAGTGGGACTTATGAGAAGGAAATATGAAGCAATGCTTGTCTTTTGCGATAAACAGCTTGGAACACTGTTAGATGAGATGGACAGGCTGGAGCTGTGGAAGGATACACTGCTGATTGTGAATACAGACCATGGTTTCTTTTTAAGTGAGCATGGCTGGTGGGGGAAAGGCTCTATGCCCAATTATGAAGAGCTTGTGCATACACCGTTTTTTATGTGGAATCCAAGGACTAAGGAGCAGAATACAACGAGCAGCAGACTTGTACAGACAATAGATATTGCACCTACGATGCTGGACTATTTCAATATAGAGATACCAAAGTCAATGCGTGGACAGAGCTTGCTTAGTAATGCTGTAGAGACAGGGGGGCGCTATATCCTTTTTGGATACCATAGCGGACCCATTGGTATTACGGATGGCAGATATGTGCTGCTTCATGCAGTTGCGCAGGTGTCTGTACAGACATATGAATACACACTGATGCCTACACATATGAAGAGCTTTTTTTCAAAGGAGGAGTTAAGGGGGGCGGAGCTTGTCAGCGGATATAACTTTACTGACAATGTTCCTGTGCTGAAGATACCAGATCAGGTGAATCCGAGATTTATCAGCAGCATACCTTTTGGAGAAAATCTGCTGTATGACCTGAAGACAGATTCCTTACAGGAAAAACCGCTAAAGGATGAAAGAATGACCAAAGAGCTTTTGGTGCAGATGAAGAGACTTATGGAAGAAAACGATGCACCACAGGAAATATTTGACTATTACGGATTGTAATTACAGGAAAGGAAGAAAGAAATGATAGATTTAAAAAGAAACCCATTTTATCTGGATGATGAAGCTGTTGATTGGGTGAATACAACCTTACACAGCATGACGACAGAGCAGAAGGCAGGACAGCTGTTCTGCGTGCTTTTTAAAGAGACGAAACAGGAGGAATTTGATTATGTGTTCCATATTCTGGAGCCCGGAGCATGCATGTACCGTGTTGTTCCGGTACAGAAGGCTGTCAATGCCTCCAATACAATTCAGGCAAGGAGCAAGATTCCTATGCTTATAGCTGCAGATCTGGAAAAGGGCTTGAATGGAATCGTACAGGAGGGAACATTGGTAGGTTCCCCAATGGAGATAGCAGCAACAGATGATGTGGAGATGGCAGCTAAAATGGCAGAGGCATGTGCCAGAGAAGCTACCGCAGTAGGTGCAAACTGGGCATTTGCGCCAATCATAGATATTGACAGTAATTTCAGAAATCCGATTACGAATACAAGAACCTTTGGTTCAGATTCTGTGCGTGTCAGAAATATGGGTGTGGCTTATGTGAAAAAGGTGCAAAGTCTTGGGCTGGCAGCATCTATTAAGCATTTCCCAGGTGATGGACAGGATGAAAGAGACCAACATCTGGTGACTTCCATCAACAGCATGGACTGCGATACTTGGATGAATACTTACGGTGCAGCATACAAGGCATGTATCGAGGCAGGCTCACTTACTGTCATGGTTGGACACATCATGCAGCCTGCATGGACCAGAAGAATCAATCCGGCTATCAAGGATGAGGAAATTATGCCCGGTTCCCTAAGCAGGGAATTATTAAATGGGCTTTTGAGAAAGGAACTTGGTTTTAACGGTCTTATCTGTACAGATGCAACAACAATGGCAGGTTATATGCTGGCTATGGGCAGAAAAAGAGCTGTGCCGGAGAGTATCGCAAGGGGTTGCGATATGTTCCTTTTTGCCAGAAATCTGGAAGAAGATTATCAGTTCATGTTAGATGGTATAAAAGATGGAATCATAACTCCACAACGTTTGGATGAAGCTGTGACGAGGATACTTGCTACCAAGGCGGCACTGGGCTTGCACAAAAATATTCCTCAGGCAGATTTGGAGACGGCTGGGAAAATCGTAGGATGCATGAGGCATCAGCAGTGGGCAGAGGAATGCGCAGACAAGGGTATAACACTCGTGAAAGAGGAACCGGGCATACTTCCTATCACACCAGATAAATATAAACATATTCTATTCTATACCATTGAGCCGGCAGCAGGCGGAGAAGGCAATTATAAGGTAAAGGTAGCTGCACAGAAGGTAAAGGAATTGCTTGAGAAGGAAGGTTTTGAGATAGATGATTTCGTGCCACAGCCATATGGAGAAGGCTTCACGACAAAATACGAAGAAATTACGAAAAAGTATGACCTGATATTATATGTAGCCAACCTGAGCACCAAGAGTAATCAGACAGTAGTCCGTATTGAATGGAAGCAGCCAATGGGCGCAGATTGTGGTCTGTATATAAATGATGTACCGACAGTGTTTGTATCGTTAGAGAATCCGTACCACTTGTTGGATTTCCCAAGAGTAAAGACATATATTAATTGTTATAGCAATAATGACCATTGTATACATCAACTGGTAGAAAAATTAACAGGTAGAAGTATCTTCAAGGGAAAAAGCCCTGTAGATGCATTCTGTGGAAAATGGGATACAAGGCTGTAGAAAGGCGGAGAGACGCATGGTAAAAGGATTATTATTTGATCTGGACGGAGTAATTGTGGATACAGCAAAATATCATTACCTGGCATGGAAACAGCTTGCGCAAGAGCTTGGAATCCATTTTGATGAAAAAGATAATGAACGGCTAAAGGGTATAAGCAGAATGGCAAGCTTTGACATTATCTTATCATTGGATAACAGAACGATGTCGCAAGAAAGGAAGGAAGCTTGCTGCAAGAAGAAAAATGATATTTATGTTGACTATATCCATAAGCTTCAGCAGGAGGAAATACTTCCTGGGGTAAAGGAATTTATCAAGGATGCGAAAGCAAAGGGATATAAAACCGCATTAGGTTCGGCAAGCAGAAATGCAGAGTTGATTTTGAAACGGTTGGATATTACAGAATTGTTTGATAAAATAATAGATGGAACAAAGGTAGAGAAAGCAAAACCTGATCCGGAAGTGTTCTTAAAGGGAGCACAGGATCTGGGAATCCAGCCGGAATCCTGTATTGTATTTGAGGATTCTGTGGCGGGCATTAAGGCAGCCCATAATGGTGGAATGAAGGCTGTAGGGATTGGCGAAGAGGATAATCTTGCAGAAGCTGATCTGGTGATTCCGGGCTTTGGACATATAGACATTGATGCGCTGATAAATAGCATAGAAAGCCGGTGAAAGCATGAAGAAAGAATGCAAAATAGATGACCTGCGTTCCGCATTGGAATATTTAAAAGGATTTCCTGAGCAGCTAGTAGAGACAGACATAGAGGTGGATCCCCATGCAGAACTGTCAGGAGTATATCGGTATGTAGGTGCAGGTGGAACTGTAGAGCGTCCGACCAAAGAAGGTCCGGCAATGATTTTTTCCAATATAAAAGGGCATCCACAGGCTAAAGTGGTGATAGGACTTCTGGCAAGCAGAAAGAGAGTTGGATATTTGTTAGACTGCGATCCTGAGAAATTAGGATTTTTATTAAAAGACAGCGTTCAGAACCCGATACCACCCGTTACCATATCAAACAACAAGGCAAAGTGTCAGGAAGTTGTTCATCTGGCATCAGATGAAGATTTTGATATTAGAAAATTAATTCCTGCGCCGACTAATACACCGGAAGATGCAGGACCATACATTACATTAGGAATGTGTTATGCAACAAATCCGGAAACAGGAATCAGTGATGTGACAATTCATAGAATGTGCTTACAATCAAAGGATGAGATTTCTATTTTTTTACAACCGGGAGCAAGACATATCGGATATTTTAGGGAATTGGCAGAGGCCGAGGGCCATCCACTTCCAATATCAATCAGTATTGGAGTAGATCCGGCTATAGAGATAGCTTCTTGCTTTGAACCACCTACAACACCATTGGGTTATGATGAGCTGCAGGCTGCAGGGGCTTTGCGGGGAAAACCGGTAGAATTGGTGAAATGCCTGACTATTAATGAGCGTGCAATCGCCAATGCTGAGTACGTAATAGAAGGAGAAATATTACCTGATATAAGAGTCCGGGAGGATAAAAACAGTAATACCGGTAAGGCAATGCCGGAATTTCCGGGATATAATGGACCGGCTAATCCAGAGTTACCTGTGATAAAGGTAAAAGCAGTAACTATGCGGAAAAATCCTATAATGCAGACATGCATAGGACCAAGTGAGGAGCATGTATCCATGGCGGGGATACCAACAGAAGCAAGTATTCTTGCTATGCTTGAAAGGGCACTTCCGAGTAAATGCTTAAATGTATATAATGCTCCCTTTGGTGGAGGAAAATATGTAACAATTATACAATTTAAAAAGTCTGTTCCATCAGATGAAGGAAGACAGAGACAGGCAGCATTGCTTGCTTTCTCAGCCTTTGCTGAATTGAAACATGTAATTCTTGTAGATGAAGATGTAGATATTTTTGATATAAATGATGTGATGTGGGCTATGACAACAAGATTTCAGGCAGATGCAGATTTAATTCCCATACCTGGAGTGCAGTGCCACCCATTAGATCCGTCTAACGACCCGGAATATAATGTGCATCTGAGAATACGGGGAAATGCATGTAAAGCAATTTTTGACTGTACTGTACCATTTGAACAGAAAAGGCGATTTGAAAGAGCTAAATTTATGGAAATAGATAAGCAGAAATGGGCTGATTTTATTCAGTGAGGAACATGTAATGCAAGAAAATCAGGAAAAGAGAAGACTTATCATAGGGATGAGTGGCGCATCAGGAGCGCCACTCGCAATAGAATTATTGCAGCAGATGCAAATATATCGCAAAAGTACAGAATTACATTTTATAATGACCAGAGGAGCAGAGCGGACATTATCACAGGAAACGCAATATAAGATTGAGGACTTAAAACAACTGACAGACAGCTGGTATGATAATAAAAATATAGGTGCAGGACCTGCAAGTGGCAGCTTTATGACCATTGGCATGATAGTTATTCCCTGTAGTATGAAGACGTTGGCAGGAATTGTAACTGGATATAGTGATAATTTGTTATTACGTGCAGCAGATGTAACCTTGAAAGAGAGAAGAAAGCTGGTACTTGTGACCAGAGAGTGCCCATTAGGGTTAGTGCATCTGCGGAATATGTATGAAGCAGGTAAAATGGGGGCGGTTATTTTGCCTCCAATGCTCAGCTATTATAATCATCCGGAAAGCATTGCAGATTGTAATAAGCATATTGTGGGCAAAATAATGGATCAATTTGGATATGAGATGAACGGTTATCGCAGATGGAGTAATGTATGAATAGAATATATCATTTTTCACAGGTGGTGCTTGACCATAAAATAGAAGCAGTGGTTCAGACCATGGATATGGGCATGCAGGTAACAGTGACAGGTGGCGATAAGACTCATGTGGGGGCGGTAGGTATCATAGATAATGAAGGGAATGAAAAGATAATCACTTTCCCCGGACATAAGGAAACAGTTATTTGCAATCAGTGGGGACAAGTATTGTATAATTGCTTTAAAGTGCCGGTAGTTGTTACGGCAGGCATTCATTATGATAGTATATCACAGGAAACAATACAACAGGTGCTGCAGTCTTGTAGCTTTTTACTGGAACAAATAAAAAGCAGCATATGCAAAGATATTTCGTAACAGGTCTTACGATTGGCGGTGTCAAAGAATAAAAAATGTAAACAGTTACATCTTAATGCAATTTCCGCTTTTTTAGAAAAAGACTGGAAATTTTGCCTGACGCATGATACACTGTTTGTGATAATGCAAAGGATATATTTGTAAGGGCTTACATACCCTATTATGCGTTTAAGGAGAGCTTACATTATGATGATGAAAAGAAGAGATTTTGACTTGTTGGCACTTGGTGAGATTCTGCTTCGTCTGTCACCGCCCGTAAATGAGCGTCTGACCCGTGGCGAGGTATTCCAGAAGCAGGCCGGTGGAGCGGAACTGAATGTGGTATCCGGTGTATCACTCCTTGGACTCAGAACCGGTATTATTTCCAAGATCCCTGCAAATGACTTGGGTAACTTTATTCAGAACAGAGTACGTTTCTGCGGTGTCAGTGATGACTACCTGGTTTATGATAAGACGAAGGATTCCAGACTTGGTATCTACTATTATGAATATGGTGCGCACCCAAGAAAGCCAAATGTCATCTATGACAGAAAGAATACTGCCTTCTCAGAGGTCAGCATTGATGACTTCCCGGAGGAGATGTATACATCCACAAGATGCTTCCATACAACAGGTATCACACTGGCACTTGGACAGAAGCCCAGGGAGACTGGTATCGAAATGATCAAGCGTTTCAAGGAGAACGGCACTCTGATTTCCTTCGATGTGAACTTCCGTGCGAATCTGTGGACCGGTCAGGAAGCTAAGGAATGTATAGAACAGATTCTTCCTTATGTAGATGTATTCTTCTGCTCAGAAGACACAGCCAGACTCACCTTTGGCATGGAAGGCACTGTGCAGGATATGATGAGAAGCTTTACAAAAGACTATCCGATCAGTGTAGTGGCAGCTACGCAGCGTGTCGTACATTCTCCGAAGATTCATTCCTTCGGTTCCTGCATCTATGATGCGATCGCTGACCGCTTCGTTCAGGAGCCTGCTTATGAGAACATTGATGTAGTAGACCGTATGGGCAGTGGTGATGCTTATATCTCCGGTGCCCTGTATGGCTTGCTGGCACATAATATGGACTGCCAGAAGGCAATGGAATACGGCAATGCAACTGCAGCCGTTAAGAATACGATTCCGGGCGATCTGCCATCCTCGAATCTCCGCGAGATCGATTCCATTATTGCAAATCATCATTCTACAGGCCCACAGCTTGAAATGAATCGATAAATCCAATATAATAAGAGGGATTGGTGTTTTACATCAATCCCTTTTTGGTATTTGAGAGGGACGAATTGTACGGCTTTCCCAATGCCTGCTTATGCATTGGGAAAGCTGTACAATTCTGTAACTGGTCAAATTATATAAATAGATTGGAATCAGGGAAAGGAAAACAAGGAGTTATGTATACAACCGTTTTGTGGGATATAGATATGACGCTGCTGGATTTTCTGGCGGCGGAGAAGTATGCGATTGGGGAGTGTTTCCGGATATTTGGGCTGGGAGTATGCTCAGATGAGATGTTAGAGAGGTATTCTGCAATCAATAGGAAGTATTGGGAGAGGCTGGAGCGTGGAGAGATCACGAAGCAGGAGACTCTGGAGGGGCGTTTCAGGGAATTCTTTGCATCAGAGGGGCTTCCTGTAGAGAAGGCAGAGGCTTTTAATGCAGAATATCATGAGAGGCTTGGAGATGGGGCAATCTATTGTCCGCATGGCAGAGAAGTCATTGACTATTTACAGCAGCAGGGAATCCGACAGTATGCAGTGACTAATGGTACACAGACTGCACAGAGACGCAAGCTTGCCAATTCAGGTCTGGATCAGATTTTTGTCAGGGCATTTATTTCTGATGAAATCGGTTATGAGAAACCGGATGTGAGATTCTTTGAACCAGTTTTGCAGGAGTTGAAGGATTGCAGAAAAGAAGAGATTCTTCTGATTGGGGATTCCCTGACCAGTGATATAAAAGGAGCGAACAATGCCGGACTGGCATGCTGCTGGTATAATCCTAAGAAGACAATAAATGACAAGGGTGTCAGAATTGATTATGAGATACAGGATCTTCTGGAAATAGAACAAATAGTAGGAAAGAGAGTATAAAGATGGGGATGATCACATGTGATAACTGCGGTGCGCAGTATGATGAGGAAGCAGACAAGTGTCCATATTGCGGCAGTGATAACTTTGGAAAAGCCGTGCAGGAGCACGAAGATATCATAAACGGTCTGAACCGGGAGAAGGAGCATCTGGAACAGCTGCCACAGAAGGCTGCTAAAAAGGGCAAGAGTCTTGTGACGAAACTGTTGATAGGACTGATTGTGCTGGTAATTGTTGTAGCAGCGTATGAAGGCATATCTGCCATTGTAAACAGGAAAGTGTCCTATCATGCAAAGCAGCGCCACAGCCAGAAGATGGAGACGATGTATCAGGAGGGTGACTATGCAGGAATCCTTCACTACATGGAGAAGAAGAACCTGATGTATACCAGCGGTTATGAAAAATACAGTGACATAGCGGATATGGAGCGCTATTTTGAACGGTATCTGGACCCGATGGATGATGATTACCGTAGATGGATCGTGGAGAATAAGGAGTGGGATTCCATCTATGATGTGAAATATATTATGTACATACTGGCAAACTGTCAGTACTCACAGGACCACCGATATAAGTATGATGAGGAAGCTTCCGTTACCTATTACAGAGAGAAGGCATATGAATATCTTCTGGAGAATTATGGTATAACGAAAGAAGAGACAGACCAGCTCATAGAAGCAGCCGGAGGCTTTGATGAGGATGATTACGACAGACTCCGGCAGATACAGGAAGATATGCAGAAGATGGCCTTTGAGAGGCTTAAAGAGGAGTAGTCAGAATGAAATGCAAGAGATGTGGCGCACAGTATTCAGCCAAGGAGTTGAAATGTCCATATTGTGGAGAACCCAATTCACTGGGAATGCATTGGAAGAACACAGAGGAAAATGCCAAAAATGAAACAGAAAACACAAGAAAGAGAGTACGGCATTCGGCTCCTTTATATGTGATTGACCAGATATGGAATGTGGTCATTGTCTGTATTGTATTGATGGCAGCCCTGACCATAGCAATCGCAGTGGTGGGGGGAGTGTTCGAGACCTTACATGACAGATATGTGAGGAGTACGGCTTCTGTTGCGGAAGCAGATGCAATACTGGAGACAGAGGATACGGAAGTACTGGTTCAGTATGTAAAAGAACATTCCCTGTTTTGGGAGGATGGCTATGATAAGTACACGGAAAGGGTGCAGATCTATCAATCCTACCGCAATTTGCTGGAGATGATGGTATATTTCCGGCAGAATGAGGACTGGAACCATGGAGAGACTCCCAGTATGTACCGTATTGGCTCAGCCTTATATAACGGACAGTATATGCTCAAGGAATTTAACCGTACCTATGGAAGCGGTCTGGAATATCCGGAGAACCAGAGATATCTGGAGAAAGCACAGCAGAATACAGTAGCCTTTCTGGAAGGAACCTTTAAAATGACACAGGAAGATATCACCAGACTGGTGGATGCCAATTTGTATTCAGATGAAGAGCAGGATTTCATAAAGCTGGTCTGTGAAAGAAGAGGGTGGGAATATGAAGAGAATTAAGTTTCATGATGAGAGTGGGCAGTATGAAGTGCATATCATCCCTTTTATTTTCAAGACGATTTTTTGCGTGTTCGGCCTGATCGTGATGATCGGTATTGCGATCGAACTGCCGTCTTCTATCCGATATGACCTGAAATATTCCGGTAAAGAATATAATCTGACGAATTGTGAACGTGATTACATTAACAGAAGGTATGACCAATTATATACCACATTGTACATATACGACCTGTATGATATTGACATCTATGGGAAGTATTGGGAGATTGTAAAAGGCTATCAGGACTACTGCATGTATGTCAATTATAAGAATATGCTGGAACAGGGCACAGAGCAGGTGCAGCTGGATATACCTGAAAATGAGGAAGAGTACAGAGGCGCAGTACAGGTGGAATTTGACGTTTCCCAAATGTGCGAGAAATACCGCAAGAAAGTACTACAGGATGCAGCAGACTGCCAATATCCAGAGAACGAACGATACTTTGAAGAGATTACAGCACATATAGATTAGATAGTTACAATATAAAGCAAGTGCCTGCTAATGCATTTGTTAAGTCTGTACAATTCTGTATCTGAATAGTTACATTATATAAAAGTAATAGAGGAGAATGGGTGTGAATCAGAAGAAGGAGCGATGGAGCAGCGTATTGTATATGCTGGTCACATTGTCAATTCCTACAATTATAGAAGAGGGGCTTGCGACGCTGATCCAATATGTGGATACGGCTATGGTAGGACAGCTTGGAGAGCAGGCAACAGCATCTGTCAGCGTGAGCACGACAGTTACATGGCTGGTGAACAGTGTACCCCATGCTATAGGAATCGGTGTATTGGCGCTGATTGCCAAGGCGGTAGGAAGCGGGGATAAGAATCTGGTAAGGAGAATCTCCAGCCAGGCAGTATGGATGGTCATTGGGTGCAGCATTGTGCTTGGAGGAATCTCCTTGCTGCTAAGCCCGTATATTCCCATCTGGATGGGCGCAGAAGCATCCATTCAGGGTGCGGCAGGTGAGTATTTTTTTATCATCAGCCTGCCTGTGCTGTTTCGTGTATCCAGCATTGTGTTTGGTGCAGCCATCCGTGCGACGAAGGACACGAAGACTCCCATGCTCATCAGCCTGGGTGCGAATATTATCAATGCAGTGCTGAATTATGCACTGATCTATGGTGTAGATATGGGAGTGAGAGGCGCTGCCATTGCATCTGCCATTTCCTATGTGCTGTCAGGCGTTCTGATGTATGTGGCATATCGCAGGAATGAATGGCTGCATTGGGAGCTTCGAGAGATCAGACCGGATACAGCGATTCTGGAACAGTGTGGTAAGGTCGCATTTCCGGTACTAGGAACCAGTATTACGTCATGCCTTGGTTATACAGTCTTTGCAGGGCTGGTATCAGGTATGGGAACGACTATATTTGCAGCACATTCCATTGCCGTAACGGCAGAAGAGATATTCTATATTCCTGGTTATGGATTTCGTACCGCAACCTCTACATTGGTTGGTAATTCCCTTGGAGAACAGGACAGGGATAAGTTCAGGAAAGTCAGTATTATCAGTGTCATTGTAACGGTTGCCATGATGTGTGTTAATGGTGTGATTCTGTCTCTGAGTGCGAAGATGCTTATGAGTTTCTTTACACCAAGTCAGGCAGTCGTTGACCTGGGCGCGGATATGCTCAGACTGGTGGCTTTTTCAGAGCCGTTCTTTGGAATCATGATTGTCATGGAGGGTATCTTTTACGGACTGGGCAACACTCGCTATGCATTTATTGTAGAGACCTTCAGTATGTGGGGCATCCGCATTCTGCTGACCTTCCTGTGTGTGAAGGTATGGGGACTGGATCTGCGGGCGGTATGGTTATGCATGATTGCAGATAATGTCTGCAAGGCGGTGCTTTTTGCCATACCGGTCATGACCCAAAAAGGCAGAAGTAAGTTATTCCCACAGTTTTAAAATATTTTGAGAGAACTAAAGAAGTATTGGACAATAGTGTGGTATACTATATTCAAGTTGGTTATAACTTTAAAATGAATTGGGGTGAGTCAATGAATTATGCAATTGGAGAAATATTAAAGGATTTTACAAAACGAATCGAAGAATATTTTGGAGAATCACTAATTAAGGTATTGCTTTATGGCTCTTATGCCAGAGGAGATAATAAAGAAAACTCCGATATTGATATTATGATATTGACCACTCTTTCAGATAAAGAGATTACGGAAATAGAAAATGATATATATGATATCGCTTATGATTTTCTTATGGATTACGGTGTAGATATTTCTGTAATCATTAAGAATGAAGATATATTTAAGTATTGGCTGGGAACATTACCCTTTTATAACAATGTTGAAAAAGAAGGAGTAGTTTTAAGTGGAAAATAAGAAAATTGAATTAAGCCAATATAGAATGAATCAGGCAAAAGAAACATTAACTGTTGCCAGAGATTGTGTTGAAGGGAATCATTATAAAGATTCCATAAATCGTTCATATTATGCTGCTTTTTATGCAATTAAGGCAGTACTGGCATTAAGCGAGATTGACTTTAAAAGGCATAAAGATGTAATAGCGCATTTTAATAAGAATTATGTTGCACAGGGTGAATTTAACCGGGAAATTGGAAAACGTATTGCCAGATTGCAACAAAAACGTGAAAAAAGTGATTATGATGATTTTTATATTGCTTCAAAGGATGAAGCCTTTGAACAGATAGAAACAGCAGAAATGATAATAAATGCAGTTGAGGTATATTTAACTTCAAAAAATAAGAGTGATTCAATATAAAAGACGGATACAAATAGGAAAGTCTTATATATTGACATCCTAAAATGGATGTACTATCATCTAAATGGATGTAGGTACATCTATTTCGCGTAGGAGGTTTCATATGGCCGAGACGGGTAGAAACATTCCAAAGATTGCAAGAGAAGTC
>OGJU01001648.1_pt1 | contig 13479 bp, 12 predicted proteins | sample 1572251 | NCBI WGS metagenome assembly OGJU01 (sample SAMEA2582144, study PRJEB24529) | metagenome | biome: Human gut stool | place: China | collected 2011
CACCGAGAGCCAGGAGCTGGGCCTGCCCGTCACCGCCACCGGCCTGGCCCTCCCCTGCGGGGCTTCGGGCCGCTGGACCGCCGAATAAGGAGTGATGTGCTATATGAACCATGCAATCATTCAAACAGAGGGGCTCCGCTTCGCCTATGCGGAGGAGGGGGCGGTCAACCCCTTTGTGCTGGACGGGGTAAGCCTGGACATCGAGGAGGGCTCCTTCGTGGCTGTGCTGGGGCACAACGGCTCCGGCAAGTCCACCCTGGCCAAGCACCTGAACGCCATCCTGCTGCCCTCCGGCGGCAAAGTCTACGTGGACGGCATCGACACCGCCGACGAGGATAAACTGCTGGACATCCGCCGCACCGTGGGCATGGTATTCCAGAACCCGGACAACCAGATCGTTGCCAACGTGGTGGAGGAGGACGTGGCCTTCGCCCCTGAGAATCTGGGGGTGCCCCCAGCGGAGATCCGCCGGAGGGTGGACGACGCCCTCAAGGCCGTGGGCATGTACGAGTACCGGGAGCACGCCCCCCACCTGCTCTCCGGCGGACAGAAACAGCGGGTGGCCATTGCCGGTGTCATCGCTATGGCGCCCCGCTGCATTGTGCTGGACGAGCCCACCGCCATGCTGGACCCCATCGGCCGGGCGGAGGTCATGAAGACCATCCGTGAGCTCAACCGCTCCTCCGGCGTGACGGTAGTGCTCATCACCCACCATATGGACGAGGCCGCCCAGGCCGACCGGCTGGTGGTCATGGCCAAGGGCCGGGTGGTGGCCGACGGCACCCCCCGGAAGGTCTTTCAGCGGGTGGAGGAGTTGAAGGCCGTGGGCCTCACTGTCCCCGAGACCACCGAGCTGCTGTGGCAGCTCCGGCAGGCGGGGGTGGACGTTCCTCTGGACGAAGTGAGCGACGAGGAATGTGCCCAGGCGCTCTTTGATCTGCTGCAAACACGGGCGTGACCTGCGGGCATGCACCAAATGATAAAGGAATGAAGCCATTGGAACCGATCATTCAGACGGAGCGCCTGAGCCACATCTATTCCGCCGGCACCCCCTTTGAACACGGGGCCCTGGTGGACGTGGACTTTACCGCCTACCGCGGGGAGTACCTGGGCATCATCGGCCACACCGGCTCGGGCAAATCCACCCTCATCCAGCACCTCAACGGGCTGCTCAAACCTACCTCCGGCCGCGTCCTCTTCGAGGGCCGGGATATCTGGGAGAGCAAGGAGCGCACCCGCCAAACCCGCTTCCAGGTGGGACTGGTGTTTCAGTACCCGGAGTACCAGCTCTTTGAGGAGACCATCTATAAGGATATCGCCTTCGGCCCTAAAAACATGGGGCTGGACGAGAGGGAGGTCGACCGCCGGGTGCGCGAGGCCGCCCAGTTTGTTGGGTTGCGGGAGGACATGCTGGAAAAATCCCCCTTCGAGCTGTCCGGCGGACAAAAGCGCCGGGTCGCCATCGCCGGCGTTATTGCCATGGAGCCCTCCGTGCTCATACTGGACGAGCCCACCGCCGGCCTGGACCCAGTTGGCGTGGCGTCCATCCTGGGCAACATCCACGACTATCACACGGCCAAAAACGCCACTATCATCATCGTTTCCCACTCCATGGAGGAAGTGGCCCGGACGGTGGACCGGCTGGTGGTGATCAACGACGGCCGGATTCCCTTCTCCGGCGCGCCCCGGGAGGTCTTTGCCCACGGGGACGAGCTGGAGGCCATGGGCTTGGGCGTGCCCGCCATGACCCGGGTGTTCCACCGCCTGCGGGCCATGGGCGTGGACATCGACCCGTCGGTCTACACCACGGAGCAGGCCAGAGACGCCGTCCTGGCCAAGCTGGCCCGTGCCGGTCAGCAGAAGCAGTCTGCTTCCGGCGAAAGGGGGGCGGTGTAAGTGGCATTGAAGGACATTACCCTGGGCCAGTACTTCCCAGGCAACACCCTGCTTCACCGGCTGGACCCCCGCACCAAGCTGCTCTTTACCGTGGCCTATATCGTGGCTCTGTTTCTGGCCAAGCATGTGTTGGGCTATGCGGTTCTCTTCGTCCTGCTGGCGGTGCTGATCGCCGTGTCCAAGGTGGGCATCAAGAGCATCCTACGGGGGATGAAGCCTATTTTGATCATCGTCATTATCACCGGCCTGCTCAACCTGTTCTACACCCGGGGCGAGGGAGCGCCGCTGGTCTCCTTCTGGATCTTTACCATCTATCCGGAGGGCATCTGGGCGGCGGTGTTTATGGTGCTCCGCATCGCCATGCTCATCACCTGCACCTTCCTGCTGACCTATACCACCTCCCCCATCCTGCTCACCGACGGCCTGGAAAAACTGATGGGACCGCTGAAAACCCTCCATGTGCCGGTGCATGAGCTGTCCATGATGATGTCCATCGCCTTGCGCTTCATCCCTACCCTCATCGAGGAGACGGATAAGATCATGTCCGCTCAGAAGGCCCGCGGCGCCGACTTCGATACCGGCAACCTGCTCCAGAAGGCCAAAGCCCTGGTGCCCCTGCTGGTACCCCTGTTCATTTCTGCCTTCCGCCGGGCCGACGAGCTTGCCATTGCCATGGAGTGCCGCTGCTACCACGGCGGAGAGGGCCGCACCCGCCTGCGCCAGCTCAAGCTAAAGGGCATCGACATCGCCGCTCTGGTCTTCGCGGTGCTTCTGTGTGTCGGCATCGGCGTGCTGCGGCACTTTGGACTTTAAGAAAAAAATAATGGGATTTTAAAGCTTTATGAGAAATATTGCGCTACGCTTGATGTATGTGGGGACGGCCTATCACGGCTGGCAGGTTCAAAAGAACGCCGTCACCGTGGCGGAGACGCTGGAACACTCCCTGGCCTCGGTGGTGGGCCACCCGGTCAAATGTACCGGCGCGGGCCGCACTGACGCCGGCGTGCACGCGGAGACCTATATCGCCAATTTCCGCACCTCCTCCCGTATCCCCTGCGACCGGATTCCCCTGGCGGTGAACACCCGGCTGCCCGATGACATCGTGGTGATAAAGGCTACCGAGGTGCCCGACGGCTTCAACGCCATCGGCTCCTGCCTGAAAAAGGAGTACACTTACCGCATCTACAATTCCCACATACGGAACGCATTTTACGTCAACCGCGCCTGGTTCTATCCCAAACACCTGGACGAGACTGTGATGCAGCGTGCGGCCTCCCACTTTTTTGGTACCCACGACTTCGCGGCTGTTCGGAGCGTCGGCACCGAAACCCGCACCACCGTGCGCACGGTTCACTACTTTAATATCTCCCGCAGCGGAGAACTGATCGAGTGCCGGGTGTGCGCCGACGGCTTTCTCTACAACATGGTGCGCGCCATGGTGGGCACTTGTGTCTACGCCGCCGACGGCAAATTCTCCCCCGATGACGTGCCCGCCATTCTGGAAGGCCGCAACCGCACCGCCGCCGGGCCTACTGTACCCGCCGGGGGGCTCTATATGACCAAACTGTGGTATCAGGATGACGTCCTATAGCTCACTCTCCTGCCCTTATGTGAACTCTGGAGGTATTTCTATGCCTGCTGCACTGTGGTTCGCCATCGGCGCCGCCATCCTCTGCGCCATAACGTCAGTCTATTTGGGAACGAAAAAATAATTCTATTGCAGGGCCTGCACAAGCGCCCCTTTTATCTGTGCCGCTTATGCCTCTGCCGCATGAAATCCATGAAGGAGCATAGAATGGAAGAAATCAACGGCAGCCGTCCCAACGCCGCCCCCAAACCCAAAAAGCGCCCCAACCGTTTTGTCCGGTTCCTGGCCTTTCTGGTGACACTGGACCTGATGGTGGGGGCGGGCGACCTGGTGGCCAACTGTGACAAGCTGAATTTTGACTTCATCAAGCGCTGGTTCTCCTACCGCACCTTGGCGCGCAACGACAGCGGACAGGCGGAGTCCTTTCATTTTGTTGGGGACTCCTCCAACGCCTTTGCCGTCGTGGACGGAGATCTTCTGGTCTGCTCCCCCAACACCATCCGGCTGTATTCGGGCAGCGGTCAGGCCTTTGTGGATCAGGCCGTTTCCATGACAAATCCTGTGGTCAGCACCGCAGGCGGCACCGCTCTGGTCTATGATGCCGGCGGCCGGGAGCTCTTTGTCTACTCCGGTCGGGAGGAGGTCTTTTCCCTCACCCAAGAGGACGGCCAGGCCCTCCTGTCCGCCGATGTGAACCAGAACGGCTGGCTGTCCGTCACCAGCCAGGAGAGCGGGCACAAGGGCTCAGTGACGGTCTACGACAACAGCTACAGTCCTCTGGTGCGCTTCAGCCTGTCCAACCGTTTTGTGATGGACGCCGCCGTTGCCCCGGACAACAAATCGGTGGCTCTGCTCACCATCGGCCTTACGGACGGTAATTTTGAGAGCCGGGTGGACCTCTATCGCCTGGACCGCACGGAGGAGGAAACGGAGCCGGACTGGACCTTCCCGGTGGGCAACAACGCGATTCTTGATCTGCGCTGGACCAGCAGCGGCATTTGGGCCCTGGGTGAGTCCGGGCTCTATATTGTCTCCGGGGACGGCGTGCTCTCCGGCTCCTACGACTACGGGGGGCGCTACCTGAAGGCCTTTTCCCTGGACGGGGACGGCACCGCCTCCCTCCTGCTGGGGAAATACCGGGCGGGCAGTACGGCGGAGCTGCTCACCATAAACGCTTCAGGTGAGCTGGCCGCTGCCCTCCCCGTAGAGGAGCAGGTACTCTCTCTCTCCGCTGCCGGGCGGTATGTCGGCGTACTCACCGCCGACCGGCTGGATATCTACAGCCAGGATCTGGAGCTCTATAACACCCTGAACGGCACACAGAACGCACAAAAGGTTTTACAGCGCTCCGACGGCAGCGCCATGCTCATTGACAGCACCACCGCCCGCCTCTATGTCCCTCAATAAATTCGGAGGAAAACCCTATGGCTTATCTGATTGCTGACGGCCTGATTCTGGCCGTGCTGCTGCTCTTCGCCCTGGTGGGCGCCCACCGGGGGTTCATCCTGTCCCTGTGCGGTCTGCTGGCTGTGCTGGTGGCTTTTGTGGGCGCCAGCTTCGCCGCCCGCACTCTCTCTCCTATGGTGGCGGATGCCTTAGAGCCCAAATTCGCCTCGGCCATCGAGGAACAGCTCAACGCCTCCATCCAGCAGCAAGTGGCGGAGGAGGGCTCCGCTGCCCTGTCCCCCGACGACGTGCCTCTGGACGGGGTACTGAACGCCCTGCGGGAGATGGGCTTTTATGAAACCCTGATCAACACCGTGGACAAGGCCGTGGAGAACGGAATGACCTCCGTGGCCGCGAGCGCGGCCGCCGCAGTTGCGGCTGCCATCGCCCAGTCCGCCGCCTACCTGATCCTCTTTCTGCTGGGCTTCGCCCTCATTCTCATTGCCTGGAAGTTGATCAGCCATGCCCTGGATCTGGTGGCGCGGCTGCCCGGACTACATTTCCTGAACAAGACCTGCGGCGCGCTGTTTGGCCTGGTGCAGGCCTGCGTCCTTCTGTTTGTGGCGGCCTGGCTGCTGCAATTCTTCGGGCACGTACTGCCTGAGTCCCTGGTAAACCAAACCCACCTGCTGAAATTCTTCATGACTACCAATCCCCTCTCCCTGCTCAGCGGCCTGTAATCCCGCCCTAAACCAAAGAAAATCAGGTGAAGCTCCTATGTCCATCCCAAACCTTCTCTCCCTCCTCCGGCTAGTACTGGTGCCGGTCTTTGCCGTCGTCTTCTTTCAGCCCGCTCCAGACGCTCATCGCTGGGCGGTGCTGATCTATTTAACCGCCTTCCTCACCGATGTAGCTGACGGCTGGATCGCCCGGCACTTCAACCAGATCACCAAGCTGGGGCGGATTCTGGACCCTCTGGCGGACAAGCTGATGACCTTTACGGTCATTATCTGCATCACCGCCGACGGCATCATCCCTCTGTGGGCGGTCGTCGTCTTTTTCCTAAAAGAGCTGACCATGGCCATCGGCGGCTATCTCATGTACCAGAAACTGGGTGATGTGATCTCCTCCAACTGGCTGGGCAAGACCTCCCCCGGCGTCTTTTTCGTGGTCTGCGCCGCGCTGGTGCTCTTCCCTGCCATCCCACGCCCCTGGGCCACTGGACTGATCTCCTTTGCCCTGGCCCTCACTCTGGCCGCCCTGTGCAGTTATATCTTCCAGTACCGGAAGGCTTTAAAGAAAAGAAAACAGGCGTGATTCATACGCAGTTCATAATTTCGAATTAGAATCATTTCTCTGAGGGGACTATTCTCCCCTCCAAAGGAGCTGAATACAAATGCAACCCACACTTTGTTCCAGATGCCATAAAAATGTGGCCGTGATCTTTATCCAGAAGATGGAGGGCGGGACCACCAAAAGCGAGGGCCTCTGCCTCAAGTGCGCGAAGGAAATGGGCATCAAGCCCGTGGAAGATATGATGCAGAAGATGGGCATCAGTGACGAGGATCTGGAGGGCCTGACCAATGAGATGATGTCCGCCTTCGGCGGCGCCGAGGGCATGGAGGGCCTGATGTCCGCGGAGGAGGCCGACGAAGACGAGGAGGACGAGGGCAAAACCGCCACCTTCCCCTTCCTCAACAAGCTCTTTGGCTCGGCTCAAAGCCCCCAGGCCCAGCCCCCTGAGCGGGAGCAGCCCCGCGCCGAGCGCGGAGACAAGGACAAGAAGGGCGAAAAGCAGCCCAAGCGCAAGTTTTTGGAGAATTACTGCATCTCCCTGACTCAGAAGGCCGCTGACGGCAAGCTGGACCGCATCATCGGCCGGGACGAGGAGATCCAGCGCACCATCCAGATCCTCAACCGCCGCCAGAAGAACAACCCCTGTCTGATCGGTGAGCCCGGCGTGGGCAAGACCGCCATTGCGGAGGGGCTGGCCCAGAAGATCTACCAGCGGGACGTACCCTACAAGCTGCTGGACAAGGAGGTCTACCTGCTGGATCTCACCGCCCTGGTGGCGGGCACCCAGTTCCGCGGCCAATTTGAGAGCCGCATGAAGGGTCTCATCGAGGAGATCAAGAAGCTGGGCAACATCATCCTGGTCATCGACGAGGTGCACAACATCGTGGGCGCCGGCGACGCCGAGGGCTCCATGAACGCCGCCAACATTCTCAAGCCCGCCCTGAGCCGGGGCGAGATTCAGGTCATTGGCGCCACCACTCTCACCGAGTACCGCAAGTACATTGAGAAGGACTCCGCCCTGGAGCGGCGTTTCCAGCCTGTCATGGTGGAGGAGCCCTCCATCGACGACTCCATCAGGATCATTCAGGGTATCGCCCCTTACTACGAGAAGTACCACTTTGTCTCCATTTCCCCCGAGATGTGCCGCCTGGCCGTGACCATGAGCGAGCGGTACATCACCGACCGTTTCCTGCCCGACAAGGCCATCGACCTCATTGACGAGGCCTGCTCCGACGTCAACCTCCACAACAAGACCTTGGCCCGGGAGGTGGAGGTGAAAAAGGAGCTGGAGGCCCTGGAAAAAGAGCGTGAAAACCTGATGGTGGAGGCCAACGACCGGGACTACAAGCGGCAGACCACCCTCAAGAACAATGAGCAGCGGCAGACCGAGATCCGCCGGGAGCTGAACAAGCTGACCGCCGAGCACGACTCCCTCATGGGCAACCCCGCCACCACCGAAGCCCTGGCGGCCAACGAGCAGCGGCAGTCCAACTTCCGCAGGGAGCTGGAAAACCTGGCCGGAGAGCGGGAGAAGCTCCTCTCCGACGAGGGCAGCAGCCGTGACTATGAGCGGCTGGCCTCCATCAAGAGCCGGGAGATCCAGCTTCAGGACGAGCTGAACAAGCTGGAGGCCCAGAGCGCCCCCCCTCTGACGGTAGAGCATCTGGCCCGTGTGATCGAGCTTTGGACCAAGATCCCCGCCAGCCAGATCCAGGAGGCCGAGTATGAGCGCCTGGCCAAGCTGGAAGACCGGCTGAAGGAGCACCTCATCGGTCAGGACGAGGCGGTTCACGCCGTGGCCGCCGCTGTCCGCCGTGGCCGGGTGGGCATCGCCTCCAAGCGCAAGCCCGTGTCCTTCATCTTTGTGGGCTCCACCGGCGTGGGCAAGACCGAGCTGGTCAAGCGGCTGGCCATGGACATGTTCCACTCCCCCGAATCCCTTATCCGACTGGACATGAGCGAGTTCATGGAGAAGTTCGCCGTCAGCCGCATCATCGGCTCTCCCCCAGGCTATGTGGGCTACGACGAGGCCGGCCAGCTCACCGAAAAGGTGCGCCGCAAGCCTTACTGCGTCATTCTGTTTGACGAGATTGAGAAGGCCCACCCCGACGTGCTCAACATCCTGCTTCAGATTCTGGATGACGGCCACATCACCGATGCCCAGGGCCGAAACGTGAACTTCGAAAACACGGTTATTGTCATGACCTCCAACGCAGGCAGCGACGCACGCACTTCCGCCGGCTCCGTGGGCTTCGGCCGCACCGCCGACCAGCAGGGCAGGGAGCGGGCCATGAAGGCCCTGGAATCCTTCCTGCGGCCCGAGTTCATCAACCGCGTGGACGAGATCGTCTACTTCAACAAGCTCACCGAGGACAACTTCAAGGCCATTGCCGCCATTATGCTCCGTGAGCTCCAGGACGCGCTGAAGGAGAAGGGCATCACCTTCACCTGGGACGACGCGCTGCTGGACTACCTGGTGAAGAAGTCCTACTCCATGACCTACGGCGCCCGCAATCTGCGCCGCCAGATTCAGAAGGATCTGGAGGACGACATCGCCACCAAGCTCATCGACAGCTACCTCCATCCCATCCAGAGCATCCATGCCTCCGCCGACGGAGAGCACCCGGTGCTCACCGCCGAATAAATCCAAAAAAGCGCCCCGGCCGCTTTTTTGATTATGCGTTGACCTTGGTGATAGAGGCCAGCAGCAGGCGGGTGCCGTGCTGGAGAAACTCCTCCCGGGACAGACCGATGGTCTTCTGAATATATCCCTCCCGGATATCGGCGGTATGCACCATGCCGGACAGGGCGGACCAGAACAGCAGAACCGTCTCCATAGGGGGAAGCTGAGAGCGCACCGCGCCCTCCGCCGCACCGCGTACCAGGAAGGCCGCCAGCTCCTCGTCGATCTCACCGCTCACGCGCAGGATATCCGCAACTCCCTTCTGAGTCTCGTCCGCCTCCTGCACCAGAGGCATCGTGCCCGTAGCGGCATCATAAGCGGTGGGATTTTCATCGTAGAACCGGACGATGGAGCGGCATACCGCGTTGTAGGCCTGATACCAGTCGCTGTGGCTCTCAATGGCCTCGTGAATCTTCTTTTTCAACAGAACCATACCGCTGAGGAGAATGGCATTGATGATCTCCTCCTTGCTCTGAAAGTACACATAGAGGGTGGCCTTGCTGTACTCCGCCTCCCGCGCGATGTCATCCATCGTCGTCTTTTCGGTACCCTTCTCGGCAAATAGCCGCTCGGCGGCCGCTAGAATAGAGCCCCGGTGAAACTCCGTCAGCGCCTGCTTCTTACTCATCACGTCATTCCAGCCTTTCCAATTCAACAATCAAACTTCTGGTTTAGGAAATGATATCATGATTTTCGTTCTATTGCAAGCAGATTTTCAAATTTTCAGTTAGAAGAAAGAAAAAATCACCGAGATAATTATATCGAACTATGCCGAAAATGCAACCCTTAATTTTTGCCTCTCCTCTGTAAAATTCTCTTGCCAAACCGGGAAAGATATGCTATACTTTTTTAGTCGACTGAATTGCAGGGTTAGTACATCGGTAGTGCATCGGCTTCCCAAGCCGAGAAGGCGGGTTCGACTCCCGTACCCTGCTCCACATCGGAGCAAGCTTTGTATCGCTTGCTCCGATTTTTTTATAAGTCAGAGCAAGCTCACACCGCTGTGCGGCGGTTTCATTAAGGGGAAATATCAATTTTAACCGCCCCTTCCAAAAAAGAAGGACATCTGTAAGATGTCCTTCTTTTTGCGTCTCGGCCGCACGAAGCGTCCACCGGTCTTTTGCCCAAACGAAGCAGCCTCCGCCCTCCCTTGCAGTAACTTTTTTCCTCAGAAAAGAGCAGGCCGGGTGTCTGCTTCCAACACCCGGCCGCCCTCATAGGAAAGAAGAGGATACAATGAAAAAGACTCTGTCTCTTGCAAGGAGTAGAATACCCGTTTCATGTTACAAAAGCATGCAAAAATCGTTACGGGAGTATTAAATCTTGACGGAGCCTCCCCAAAAGCGTATCATAGCTGCATAAGGACAATGGAGGAATTTGGTATGGCAAAAAAAGTTCTGCCGGCTGTGCTGGCGCTCATTCTGCTCCTCTCCGCATGCGGGAGCAGGCTTCCCTCCCCCACCGGCACCCCGGCACACCAGGAGCCCTCTCCCACTGTGGCCCCCACACCGGAGTCCACCCCCTACGACGGACCGGTCAGCCCCTTAAGCGGCCTGCCTATGGGCAAAGAATGGGTCAACCGCCGCCCGGTGGCCATCATGCTCAACAATCTGAAAGAGGCCCTTCCCCAGCTTGGTCAGTCCCAAGCTGACGTGATCTACGAAGTACCGGCCGAGGGCGGCATCACCCGCATGCTGGCCGTCTACCAGTCCTTGGACGGTGTTGGGAAAATCGGCTCCATCCGCTCCGCCCGCCCCTACTATCTGGAGCTGGCCCTGGGACACGATGCCATCTACATTCACGCCGGCGGCAGCGAGGATGCCTACGCCAAAATCCGCCAGTGGGGCGTCACCGCCCTCGACGGAGTCAATGGCCCCTACATGAGCAACAGCGAGAACGGAAATCTGATGTGGCGGGACCCGGAGCGGCGTAAGAGCTACAGTCTGGAGCACACCGTCGTCACCACCGGGACCTCCATCATCGAGCGTCTGCCCACCTACGGCCTCCGTCTGGAGCACGAGGAGGACTACCGCTGTCAGATGAACTTTGTGGAGGATGGCACCCCGGCCGGCGGCGCTGAGGCCCCGCGGATCACCGTCCCTGTCTCCCACTATAAAACCGGTGTATTTACCTACGATCCCGACAGCCGGCTCTACCGGGTGGAGGAGTATGGAGAGCCCTATGTAGACGGCGACAGCGGTGAACAGGTGGCCGTCACCAATGTGATAGTCCTCAAGACCGCCTGCCGTTATACCGGCGACAGTCTGGGCCACATCACTGTGGACCTGTCCAGCGGCGGGACGGGCTACTTCGCCTGCGGCGGCAAGGTCATTGACCTCACGTGGAGCAAGGACTTCCCCGACGGCCAGCTCCAATACTATGACCTGAGCGGCTCCCCCATCTCCTTCGGTGTGGGGCGCACCTATGTTGTCATCGTCCCCCTGGATTGCGCGGTCTCCTTTGAATAAAGTCAGAGGGCCCGCTGAGGCGGTCAACAAGCCCTCCTGCTAAAGCGTTCGGAGGGAAGGATAGTATGAAAGGGAACCGCCAGGGTTCCCTTTCATGTTTGATCAAACGACTTTTTGAAACGCTTTCAGAGTTTCAAAAAGTCCAGCAGCCTGTCGGAAAGTCCTTTCCGACAGGCTGCGCGGGCCCTCTGGAACATTCCAGAGGGCCCGCTTTTGTTCAGCCGCAGCAGCCCTTCAGCTCCCGGCAGGTTTCCGGGATGGGCGCGGGGCTGTTGGGCGGGAAGAACTCGTTGACCGGGAACTTCACGTGGCGGAAGATCTCGCAGGGATCGTCCTCGCAGCCGCCGCAGGTGCACTCCTTCTCCGGCATACAGTAGTCATATACCGGCATCAGGAGCTGGGAGTCCCGCTCCAGACGGATGATCGAGAACTGGCCCAGGGTAACATAGATCCGCTTTCCGTCATTGCCGAAGCACAGGTCGCAGCCGAAGCAGGCGCAAATGCACGGCGGGATTTCGGTCAGTTCACAGTCGCAGGGGCGGCACTCACAGACGTCCACCTGCTTCATATTGAGCACGATGGCGTCTACCGCCTCCCCCACGGCGGTGGGCAGGTTGGTTTTGCCGATGTTCTGCTCATCCATCCCCTCAAACGCCACCTCGGAGGAGAACACCTTGGCGGTGCCCTCGCTGCCGAAGAGAATCACCCGCTTGTCAAAGACACACAGGCCGCAGACCTCCACAGGCCGGGCCGCGCCGATGAACGCGTCCGCAGTCACGCGGTAGTAGTAGCGGACATCCACAGTGTAGAAGCCCCGGTTAAAGCCGATGGGTTCCACATCAATGTACACGTACAGCAGCTCCGCCTTGCCCGCCTTGATGCTGATGGCGCGGTCGATCACCGCCTGGCAGTTCTGGGTGGGGTAAAAGCGCAAATCCTCGATACAATCCTTGTCTTTGCAAGAATCATAAATCTTCTTCGTGTGTATGCACACGGCCTCGCGGATACAGGCAGTATCCTGCACCGGACCGGGCATGACCTTCTCAGGCATTGCAATACCTCCTAGCAGAGTATTCAAAAGGCCCTTCCTTCCCCGCTCTATTCTATGAACCACCGCCCATTTGGTGCGGGGGCGGAGCGGCGGGCCGGAATGAAAAAGGGACCCAGGCCATTCTATGGCCCGGGTCCCAAAGCCGTGACACTCAGCGCGGCAACACTGTCTTCTTCGTTCTTCTGTGGGCAGACAGCAGATCCCCTGCAATCAGCGCTCCGCAGGCGGACAGCAGTACCGCCCCGATCAGGAGGGCGCAGTTGAGGAAAAAGCGCTCCGGCATGATCAGAATGATTTCATCCGTGGCAGGATTAAACAGCCAGTTGTCTTTGCCGGGAAAAAAGACCGCATGAAAGACGGTAAAGGCCCGGCTGAAGTCCAGCGCCGCCAGAGCGCCCACCGCCAGTACCAGACCGCCGGTCCTCGGCCCGCTGGGCGGTAAAACTCCAGCCGGTGCAGCCGCCTCAGGAAGAGGAGCAACGCCGCAGACACAGCCGTAACGCCCAAAACTAAAAAGTCCGCCCGAAAGAGCACCCGGACATCTGCAAAGTGGCTCCGCCCCGACTCCGACCAGGACAGCTCCCCGGTCCCAAAGGGCGTTCCGAGAACGCAGAAGTCCAGCACCTCGTCGTAGGCCTCCCGTATGACCTCCTCCGGCCATCCGGTACGCTCAGGCAGGCGGAGGGCATCGATCTGTATATAGTAAAAGGGCCGGAACAGGATCGGCACCGCAATGGATGCGCTGAGCACCAGCAGGGCCAGAATGACCGTCAAAGCCGCTGTGGCCAGTTTGGAGGAACGCATTTACAGTCACTTCTTTCTCACAGAAAGGGTTATCAGCACCTGAGAGGGCAGGTAAAAGAGCCACATGCCCACCTGGGCAAAGGAAAAGAGCGGTCCGGTATCGACCACCGGCAGGAAGGCCGCCAGATTGTGCAGGCCCACGCAGAGGTCACAGCCCACAAAGAGCAGCAGCCCCAGCCCGAAGCCCCGCCCCCGTCGCCCCCGACGCAGGGCGGACACCGTGTTGCAGGCCAGCTCCGCGAAATAACAAAGGGTCACAGCCGTCAGCGGCTCCAGCGCCCTCAGGAGCGCCGCAACCGCCAAGGCC